>Ga0307374_10000176_pt1 | contig 115851 bp, 110 predicted proteins | sample OX3MG_FD_202532 | JGI IMG/M metagenome (GOLD analysis project Ga0307374, IMG submission 202532) | Soil microbial communities from Risofladan, Vaasa, Finland - OX-3 | ecosystem: Environmental > Terrestrial > Soil > Coastal area > Acid sulfate soil | place: Finland: Risofladan, Vaasa...
GGTACGCCGCCTTGGCCTCGGCGCTCAGACCGCACACGGTCAGGGCCATCGCGGCCTCGACATGGTTCCACGGATCACAGTGACCGCCCTCGAACCAGGGGATCATCCCGTCCGACCGCTGCACGTTTGCGATGGCGTGTGCCGTGGACAACACGTCGGAGCACGTGAGGACGCCGGGCACCTCGGGAACGGTGCCCTCGTCGGACCGCAGGTGCTCCGTCGTCATGCGGCGGCCCCTTGCTTGCGGGGAGCCGCCCCTCGACGCCCGGGGACTCCCCGCGGCACGTTGGGCTTCGTCTCGGGCACGCCGGCCACACCCCGCAACGGCTTGATCAGGTAGAGCACCAGGCTCTTGCCGATGAGTGGGCTCAGGACGCGGTCGGCCGCGCGCGTCACGAACGGAGCCTTGACGATGTCCCACACCAGCACCTTGTGGTAGGCCTCGACCGCGGGATTGGTGTCGTTGCTGGGACCGACCACGCAGCGCAGCCACCAGTACGGCGAGTGCAGCCCATGGGCGTGGTGGAACCCCGTCGGCCGCAAGCCGGCGGACGTGAGCCGACGCGCGAGGGTCGAGCGCCGGTAGATGCGCACGTGGCCTCCCGGGTTGTCGTGATACTCGTCGGAGAGGACCCAGTTGATGGCCTCGGGGCCACAGCGGGGCACCGTCACGGCCATGGTTCCCCCCGGGCGGAGCACGCGTGCCAGTTCCTTCATGGCCGCCACGTCGTCGGGTATGTGCTCGAGGACCTCCGAAGCGATCACGCGGTCGAAGGTCGCGTCGGGAAAGGGCAGCGCCAGCGCATTCCCCTGCACTGCGGTGGCCGGGTAGTCGGCCGCCAACTCGCCCGCTTCCACCATGGCCCCCAACGTGCCTCGCACCTGGGCCACCTCTTCGGGCCCGGCGTCGAGCGCGACGACGGCCGCGCCGCGGCGCGCCGCCTCGAACGCATGCCGTCCGAATCCGCAACCGAGGTCCAAGAGGCGATCACCGGGGCGGACGCCGAGCTTGTCGTAGTTCACCGTCAACATGCGACATCCCCTCCTGAGGACGCCACCACCGCGATCGGTTCGACGCCGGGCGCCCCCGGCAACGGCTTTCCGGCAAGCAGTGCGTCGTAACAGGCCGCGGTGCCCTCCGCCGTCACCTCCCAGGTGAAGCAGTTGATCACGCGCTCGCGTCCGGCCGCCCCCAAGCGCGCCCGAAGCGCAGGGTCGTCGAGGAGGCGGGAGATGGCGGCGGCCAACGCCCCCGGGTCGTCGGGAGCCACGAGGAGGCCCGTCTCCCCATCGGCTCCCACGACTTCGGGCAACGCACCTCCGGTCGTCGCCACCACAGCCACGCCACAGGCCATCGCCTCGACCGCCGGCAAGGAGAACCCCTCGTACAACGAGGGCACCACGGCGACCTCGGCTTCCCCGTAGAGGGCGGAGAGCTCGTCATCACTGATGCCGCTCACGCAGCGCACCACATCGGAGAGCCCGAGCCGGGCGATGGCCCTGTCCACCCTGCCGCCCTCGCGCGGACGTCCGATGACGGTCAGCTCGATGTCGCGTTCGGTGCGCATTTTGGCGACCGCCTCGAGGAGAGGCACCAGACCCTTCATGGGGACGTCGCTCGACGACGTCACCATGATCCGGCCCGGCCTCGGCGTCACCTCGTCGCGCGGGCGGAACACGGTGTGATCGACGCCGACGGGCACCACGGTCATCCGCTCGGGGCGCACCTGCATCTGGGCGGCGATGTCCCTGCTCGAGGACTTGGACACGGTGACGACCGCCGGCAGCGCACGCGCCACCTTGACCTGCATCCGCAGAAAGCCGAACCAGCGGCGGGTGGTGAAACGCTGCCACGGGTTCGTCGTGTGGGACAACGCCAACTCGCGGTCGACGGTGATCGGGTGGTGCAGCGTGGTCAGGAGCGGCCAGCCGTCGTCGACCATTCCCAACATGCCCGTGCCAAGGCACTGGTTGTCGTGGACCACGTCGAAATCGCCGTGTCGTCCGGCCAGGAGCTTGCGCGCCCGCTTGGAGAAGGCGAGCGGCTCCCCGAACCCGGCGCTGCACATGATGGCGAACTCCACCCAGTCCTCGCGACTGGTGAACTCGCGCGGATGCGGCACGCGGAAAGGATCGGGGTCCCGGTAGAGATCAAGTCCCGGCACGGGCGTGAAGCCGACCCCGGGGTCGAGCTCGGGCCACGGCGGCCCGGCGAACACCTCGACGGAGTGCCCCAGGGCAAGGAGTTCGCGTGTCAGATGCCGGGTGTAGACCCCCTGGCCGCCGCAGCGGGGATTCCCACGGTAGATCAGGAAGGCGATCCGCAAACCCCCAGGTCCGGGCGGTGCGGCGGGCACGCATGCCGGAATGGCAATGTGCCTGGAGCGCTCCCAGGACTGTCTGATCTCGGTCCACTTCTGACGGGGCGTCTTAGGCACAAGGTATTCCGCCACATCCAACCATGGCCGCATAGCCTCCCCGAACCCCTTGCCCGACGCAAACCTCGGCCATTTCCGTGCCTCCGAGGACACTCAATGGAGGCCGAACCACCCCAGGACCGTAAGGACCACGAAGACCGAGGCCACGGCGGCGACCGAGAGAATCGACACCCCACCCAGCCAGCGGGCCCATGGCCCGTTCGCGGCCGGGCCCAGCAGGGAACGCCGGTTGGCGAGCACGAGGATCAGTACCAGGGTCATCGGCGTGATCACGCCTTCGAGGACCTGCGTGTTCAAAATCAAGGTGATCAGGTTGCCCGGCACCAGCACGACGGCCGCGCCGAGGAGGATCTGGGCCGTGAAGAGCCCCAGGAAGAGCGGAGCCTGGCGAAAGCTGGAGGAGACGGACCGTTCCACTCCGACCGCCTCGGCCACCGCATAGGACGTGGAAAGTGGCACCACGGCCGCCGCCAGGGCTGAGGCGCCCAGGAGCCCGAGTCCGAACAACACCTCCGCGGCTGGACCCGCCACCGGGCGTAGTGCATGGGCGGCGTGTGCGGCCGAGGTCAGCGGACCCGACCCTCCAATGGTGGCGCCGGTGGCCACGATGATCGACATGGCGACGAACGCAGCCAGGACCGCCCCGACGATGGCGTCGACCCGTTGGAACCGGTAGTCCTCGGGCTTGACACCCTTGTCCACCACGGCACCGGCCTCGTACAACTGGATGTAGGGGGTGATGGTGGTCCCGATGAGTGCCACCGCGAGCAGGAGGAAGGACTTGTTGGCAATGAAGTGGGGCCACAAGGTGTTGCTGGCGACATGGTGCCAATTGGGATGGCCGAGCACAGCGGCGATCGGGTAGGCCACGAAGACGAGCGTCAACAACAGGAAGACCCGCTCGGCGTAGCGGTACGACCCGAACAGGACCAGGCTCCAGATGGCCAGCGCGGCGATGGGCACCGAGAGATAGCGCGAGACGCCGAAGAGGTCGAACGCCGTCGCGATGCCGCCGAATTCGGTGACCATGAGCCCGATGTTGGCGATGGCGAAGGCCGTCACGGCGAAGGCCGTCATGCGCAGCGGGAACTCCTCGCGGATGAGTGCGGCCAAGCCCTTACCGGTGTACACGGCCAGCCGCGCCACCATCTCCTGCACGACGACATAGGCGATGGTGATCAGCACCATCAGAAAGAGCGTGCGGTAGATGAAGTCCGAGCCGGCCGAGGAGTAGGTGACGACGCCACCCGCATCGTTGCCGGCGGCGGCGGCGATCAGTCCGGGCCCGGCGGCGGCGAGGTAGACGAGGCCTCTCCGGTGAATTGGGGCCTTCACGTCAGAAGCTTGGGAAAATGGAACCGACCCTTCGTGGGTACGAGCGCGTCGAGCACGTCGTCGGCCAGGATCCGCCCCATGGGTCGCCCATCGTCGTCGACGACGACCAGTGAGAGCCTCCGGGCCTCGACCAGCTGCCGGGCCACCTCGTCGGCCGACGAGCGCGGCCGCACCGTGACGACATCTTCATCGACCAGGAGTGAGGAGATGCGCGAATCGGGTGAGGTCTGCATGGTCAAGAGGATCTTGAGCAGCGTGACGTCCCCGACGAACGATCCCTCCTTGTTCACCACGGCCACAGCGTCGAGATCGACGTCGTGACCGCGGGCATCGGCCAGTTGATCGACCACCTCGGTCACGGTGTCATCGGTGACGGCCACGACGAGCGTGGACGTCATGATGCCGCCCGCTTCGTCCTCGGGATATCCGAGCAGCTCGCGCAACGCGGTTGCCGCGCTGGGCGCCATGCGTCGCAACAACTCGCCCCGCGTCGCCGCCGGAAGGTCGCGGAGGGCATCGACCGCTTCGTCGGGCTCCATGGCCACGAGAAGTCGTGCCGCCTCGTCGGGATCGGCTTCGCGCAGGAGCTGCTCGAGGTCGTCAGCCTGCATCTCTTCGAGCGCGTCGGCCGCTTCGTCGGGGCTCAGCGCCGCCAGCAGCTCCCTGCGCTCGTCCCGGCGAAGGTCCTCCAACAGGTCGGCCAACTCGCCGGGGCGCAAGCGGTGCAGTCCCTCGTGGGTGGTCCGGAGGCGGACCTGGGTGGCCCCGTCCACGGAATCGGCGGACTCGCCGAAGGGCTGGATGGCGGCCCAGTCGATGACGCGATCGGGTGTGGGCGACGGGCGCCAACGGCGTGGCCCCAGCCGGCGCAGCAGCGTCGACGTCGACACGTCGGCGCCGACGAGGCGTATGCGCCCGAGCACCTCGGCCAGGTAGAGGTCGGCGGCCCGAATGACCTGCACGCCGTCGACGTCGACCAGCTGATGGTCGAGGACGTCTTTGGCCAGGAGCACCTCGCCGGGGCGGCGTACGACGTCGCGCAGGTCGAGTCGGGCCGAGCGCAGCAGCACCTCGGCGTGGGCGATGCGATCGATGGCCGACGCGGGGACGAAGGCCAAACGGCGCCCCACCCGTATGACGAGCCCGGTCACGGGCGGGTAGGTCTGTCCATCTGACCAACGGGCCACGATGTCGTCGAGTCGGCCGATCTCCTGACCGGTCTGATTCGTGACCGGCCGACCAAGGATGCCCGCCAGGGAGACGATGGAGTCGAAGACGCCCTCGGACGCCAGAATGCGGCGGGTGCGCCGGCGGCGCTGGTGCGCCGGGCGATCGGGGGTCTGCCGTCGGCGGGGTAGGGAATGCGTGGAACGAGCAGGTGATCCTGCCGGCGGCGTTGGGGCCAAGGTGCTACCTCCTGTGCGGCGCCACAAGGCGGTCAGGTCGGAATGAACAGAGCGGCGCCTGCGATGTGGAGGCGACCGAAAGAGGCTGAGACCAGCACCTTCTCTATCCCGACACCTGCGGTGACGACCGGGCAGGCTGGAGAAACCAGCAGCTCAGCCGGCGCAGATGTGGCGAGGTGTGCCGGTAGTGCTACTGGGAGGTTCGTCCCTACGCATGGCCACACCTCCTTCCACTCGTGCCCCGTACCGGGGGCGTCACAAACCACGGATCGGTCGCGCGTCCATTGTACCGCCCGAGGTAGGGGCATCCCGGCGGGGCCGGCCGGTTTCCCCGTCGATGGCCGGGCAGGTACCGTGCCGTGGAATGGACCTCACCTATCCTCTTGAAGCAGAAGAGTTCCGCGGCGTCATCAGCGCCTGGTTGGCGGAACATCTGCCGGCCGGTTGGGGTACCGCCGAGTTCTCCTTGACACCCGAGGAACGGGCGACGTTCAACAACGAGTGGACGGCCACGCTCTACGAGGGCGGATGGATCTGCGCCGGTTGGCCGGTGGCCTACGGCGGCAAGGGTCTGACGCTTCTCCAGCAGGTGGTGCTGAACGAGGAGTTCGCACGCGTCGGGGCGCCACTGCGGGGCGACTTCTTCGGCGACACCTTGGTGGGACCGACAATCCTGCAGTGGGGCACCGAAGAGCAGAAGCAGCAGTTCATCCCGAGCATCCTCAAGGGAGGGATCTCGTGGTGCCAGGGATTCAGCGAACCCGACGCCGGCTCCGACCTGGCCAATCTCAAGACCAAGGCCGAGCCCGACGGGGACGAATGGGTGATCAACGGCCAGAAGGTGTGGACCACGCAGGCGCAGTATGCCGACTACATCTTCTTGCTGGCGCGCACCGATCCCTACGCACCCAAGCACGCCGGCATCTCCTATCTGCTCGTACCCATGAGGCAGCCGGGCATCGAGGTGCGCCCCATCCAGCAGATCGACGGGTCGGCCGAATTCAACGAGGTCTTCCTCACCAACGCGCGCTGCCCCAAAGAGAACGTCATCGGTGGCTTGAACAACGGATGGAAGGTGGCGATGACGACGCTCGGTTTCGAGCGGGGGACGTCAGCCACCACCAGCTACCGGCGGTTCCGCAAGGAGTTCAACGAGATTCTCCAACTGGCCCAGGAATCCGGCGCCAGCAGCGATCCGCTCATCCGGCAGCGGTTGGCGCGGTCGTGGTCGAAGATCAAGATCATGGAGATCAATGGCTACCGCACGTTGACCGACGCCGTGCGTGGCACGCACACGACGGCTGCACTCAGTGCGTGCAACAAGATGTTCTGGTCCGAGACCCATCAAGAGACGCTGCTGCTCGCCATGGACATCCTGGGCATCCAGGGCCAGACGCTGTTGGGACAAGGGGGGCAGGACACGCTGCTCCCCGGGGCACGCCGGGCCTGGGCCAACTACCCGGTCGACAACCTGCAGTCTCTCTTCTTCTTCTCCCGCTCAGAGACCATCTGGGGTGGGACGGCGGAGATCCAGCGCAACATCGTCGGCGAGCGCGTGCTCGGCCTGCCCAAGGAGCCGCGGCCCTAGCGTCGCCTCCCCGTCACCAGCGCAGCCTCGTACTGCACGGGAACCTGGCCACCTACCCGGTCGACCTCCACCCGGACATCGGCCAGCAGCGCGGCCAGCTGCGCCGGGGGAAGCGTGTGATGGTCACTATGCGTGGCGGCCAGATCCATCCACTCCGCGCACGAGTAGACGATCTCGTGATGGAACATCTCCACCGAGACCATCTCGAAGGCGTCGGTGTGCAGGAGGGCCTCGGCCACCGACTCGTACAGCGACGTCTCCCGCCGCCCCAGGAGCACGGATCGCTTTGCCAGCTCCGGTGCATGGCGGCCGTAGGCGGCATCGAGGGCGGGGCGTACCGACGCATCCGGATGGGCCTGGTTCCAAAACAGGCCGATGCGCCCGCCCGGGCGGAGCACCTGCACCGCCTTAGCCGCTCCCTGGTGGGGATCGACCCAATGCCAGGCCTGGCCCGCCGTCAACAGATCGAAGCGCAGGCCGGCCGGGTCCCACTCTTCGAACATCCCGGCTTCGACGTGCACGCCGTGGCGGCGGGCAACCTCGGCCATGCGAGGGTCTGGTTCGAGTCCGAGCACCTCACAGCCCCGGTCGGTCAACAGGCGCGCCACGATCCCGGTGCCGCAGCCCACATCGAGGACGTCGTGGGGTCGCTCCCCCATGAGCCGGTCGATCAGGGTGGCCGGATACCGGGGGCGGACCCGATCGTACTGCTCCGCATCGTCACCGAACGAGCTCGCCCGGCGCCGATCAGTGTGCAATGTCCAGTGTCCGGTCATGGGCGTGCGCTAGCTCGTCCGGCGTTGCGCCGGCACTGTCTCGTCGTCGGCCAGGGGCAGGGATACCACGTTGGAATCCTCGTCAGACACGACGACCATGGCATCGGAAAGAGCCGCCGCGCGGTCAGCGCGCTGCCGGGTGGCGACGAAGAAGAGTGGCACGCTGGCCAACAGTGTGGCGACACCACCGACCAGAAGGGCAATCCGAGGATTGCTGATATCGCTGATGTAGCCGACCAGCGGTGCACCGATCGGGGTACTGCCCAAGAATGCGATGGCATTGAGGGACATGACACGGCCCCGCATGGCCGGATCGGACCGCAGTTGGAGGGTGGCGTTGTTGGTGGCCACGAACGCGATGCTGCCGGCTCCCATCAGTACCAGGAGCAGGATGGCCACCAGTCTGGTGGGCGCCACCGACACGGCCAGGATCGAGCCACCGAAGAACAGGCCGATCACGGCCAGCAGTCGCGTCGACGGACTGCTTCGGTGCGCCGTGAAGAGCCCACCCGCCACCGCACCTGCGCCCATGGCAGCCAGAAAGGAGCTGTAGAGGCCGGCCCCACCGTGAAACGTGACCTTGGCCAGCAGCGGAAGGGTGACCGTGAAGTTGAAGGCGAAGATGCCGACGATGGCCATGGAGATGAGCGGTGAGCGCAGGTCGACGGTGGACCACGCGTAGCGCAACCCTTCACGCACCTGACCCTTCTTCCGGCCCACGCCGGGACTCGAGTACAGCTCGGCGCTGCGCATTCTGGAGAGCGCCACGATGACCGCCACGTACGAGGCGGCATTGACGATGAAACACGTCGACACCCCGAGGGTGAGAATGAGCACACCGCCGATGGCCGGTCCGATGACGCGAGCCCCGTTCATGACGACGCTGTTGAGGCTGACGGCATTGGGCAGGAGGTCCCGTCCCACCATTTCGGAGACGAAGGTCTGGCGCGCCGGATTGTCGAACAGGTTGACCACACCGAGCAGCGACGCCAGCGCGAACACGTCCCCCAGGTGCACCGAGTGGGTGATGACCAGCAGGCCCAGGGCGAGCGCCAGGACGGCGGCCGAGGACTGTGTGGCGTAGAGGACCTTGCGCTTGTCCAGGCGGTCGGCGATCAACCCCCCGAACGGCCCGAAGAGCAGGAGGGGTACGAACTGCAGCCCGGTCGCGATCGCCACGTCGACACCGGTCCCGTGGAGGCGAAAGAGGATGAGGTAGGTCTGAGCCACAGTCTGCATCCAGGTTCCGGAGACCGAGATGACCTGGCCGGTGAAGAAGAGGCGGTAATTCCGGACCGACAGCGCACGAAAGGTGCGGTGGCCGGCGTCGGCCAGGCGTCTCATCGGCCCACCAGGTGTTCCAGCAGGTCCACCAGGTCGGCCGCTCCGGCCTGCTGCTCGGGGCTGAGCTCGGCCAGGCGCCGGGTGAGGAAGGCGTTCTTGAGCGTGCGGATGCTCTCGAGGGATCGCTTGCCGGGCGGCGTGATGCGCACGCGCGCGCTGCGGCGGTCCGAGGCATCGGTGACGCGCGTCACCATGCCGGCGTCCGCCAACCCGGCCACGATCTTGGTCATGGTGGGGGGCTGCACCTGCTCGATGGAGGCCAGCTCCCCCAGCGTGGGGCTGCCGAGGCGGTTGACGGCGCCCAGCGCCGACGCCTGCGCCGGCGAAAGGCCGGCCAACGACTCCTGGCGCAGCAGCCGGTGCAACCGGTTGATGGAGAAGCGAAGCCGGCTGACCAACTCCTCCGACTCCAGGTCGGCCGGGGACGGCCGGGTGGCGGACTCCAGCGGCGCGGACATGCCCCCAGTATAGTTAGTTTTGCTAACTAACGAGCCGGCCCGGCCGGCCTCAGAAGTTCGGGACGTAGCCCCCGCTGCCGAGGGACGAGCTCTCGTCCAGGCTCAGGGAATCGTCCAGCCCGCCCACGACCTCGGTGACCCACGACAGCCGCTCCCGCAGGATCCGCTCGACGCCCCCCGAAAGGGTGGCCGAGCTCACGGCGCAGGAGCTGCAGGCTCCCTGGAGTTGCACCTCGACGACGCCCGCGGCCACATCCGCCCGGACCAGGACGAGGTCTCCCCCATCGGCCTGCACAGCCGGCCGCATGAGGTCGATGATCCCCTGCAGCTTGCTCAGGCGATCGGCACGCTCGGCATCACTCAACTCTGTCTCGATATCGGGCACGCCCCCCATTCTGCCGTGCCGGGAGCCCGTTGTGACCGAAATGGCGTCCCGGCCTCAGGTGAGGCCGATGGGGACGGGCGCCGCACCCTGCACCACGGGGTTGGTGAGCTCCCCGATCCCCTCGATCTCGATGCGCACCACGTCGCCGTCGGCCAGGAAGCGCGGCGGGTCGAACCCGGCACCCACGCCGGCCGGCGTGCCCGTGGCGATGACCGTGCCGGGCTCCAGGGGAATGGCCGTGGTCAGGTACTCGAGGAGGGCGGAGCAGCCGAAGATCAGATCGGCCGTCGTGGAGTCCTGCCGCAGGTCATCGTTGACCCAGGTGCGGAGGGCCAGGTTGCCGGGGTCGGTCAGCTCGTCGGTGGTGACCAGCCAGGGGCCACACGGCGCGTGGGTGTCGAACGACTTGCCCAGCGTGAAGGTGGGTGTCCGCCACTGCCAGTCCCGGGCGCTGACGTCGTTGATGATGGTGAACCCGGCCACGACGTCCATCGCACGCGCCGCCGGGATGTGCTGGCAGCGCGGTCCGATCACCATGGCCAGCTCGCCCTCGTAGTCGACCATGGTGGAGACCGTGGGGAGAACGATGGGGTCGCCCGGGCCGGCGATCGACGTCCGTTGCTTGTTGAACCAGTACTGGTACTCGGGAGGCTCACGACCCATCTCGGCCACATGGGCCCGGTAGTTCATGCCGATGGCCAAGATGCTGGGTGGATGGGGAACCGGTGCGTGCCGCCGCACCGAGTCGATGGGGTAGCGGGCGGCCCGTCCCAAAGGGGCCTGACGGGCGCGGTCCAGGCCGTCGGGGCCGAGCGAGAGCAAATCAGCCATGTCGCCCGGCAGGCCGACGGCGGGGTCGCTGAGGTCGACGATCTCGTCGTCGACAACGAGGCCGGGACGCGGAGTGCCGGGTGACGCGGCGTGGGGGGAGAAACTGAGCAGGCGCATGGGCTAACGGTAGGGGAGGCGCGGGGTACCGGGCGAGGCGATCACGGCACGCACGACTGCAACGCGCTGAGCGCCCGGCCACCCCACGACGTCGCCACACGGGACCGGTCGTGCGGGCGGTCGACCACTTCATCGGCCTCCGCCCACAGTTCGGCCTCGACCGGATCCAGGACCGATCTGATGGCACCGATGGATTCGGGGTCGGCGTCGACACGTTGGCGCACGGCGTCGGCGGCGCGCCACATGGCCTCGGTCGAGATCTCGAACGGCACGAAAGGGGTTCGCCCCGCCACCGTCTTGGGGAAGGCCGGGACGTAGATACTGACGCACGGGCCGCCCAGGGCCACGTAGGTCCGCAGGGGCGCCCCGTCGGCCAGGTCGGCCGGCAGCACGGCGATGAACGACGCTGCGGCGACGCTCCGCTGTGGCAGGTGCATGCAGACGCTGGCCGCGGTCGGATCCGTGCGCCCGCTCGGTGGGGGGTCCGCCGGGCCGTCGCCGCCCGGCGCGCCCCATGGACCGCGGCCGTGGTCACGGAGGTGGGCTGCCGTGGCGGCCGCGGTCAGCCCGGAGCCGGCTGCCCGCTGTGCACCGAGGAAGGCGAGGCCCGCCGCTCGCCGCACGTCGGCGGAGTCGGTGGCCGCACCGGGGTCGCGGAAGCGGTCGAAGTCGTCGCCCGGAACCAGCTCGGGTGAAGCCAGTGTCCATTTCGTCCCCACGCTGAGCCGGTTGCTGATGGCCGTCCCGTGTGCGACGGGGACGGCCGCGTACTCGGTGCCTGACGTATCGAACACGAAGGCGTTCCTGGGGTCAGCGATGAGGAAGGAGGAGTCGTACGCCTCCCCGTGCGCCGCGTCGGCGATCCCCCCCTGGCCGTAGGTCGTGAGCAGATCGATCAGGATCTCGAGGGCCTCTGTCGCGGTGCGCGCCCGCTCGAGCCCGAGGCGGACCAGATCCATGCCGATCAACGCGGGCCGGGCCCGCGCCGTGTCGTGCACGGTGCCGACCCTTTCGTTCCCGATGGCCACGCCGAATTCATTGACGCCGTGCTCGGCCCCCCACAGCCAGGTGGGGCACGAAAGCAGCGTGGCATGCGCGCCGGTGTCGCCGATGGAGAGGTATTGCGTGCGCAGGGAGCAACCGGCCGTCGGGCGGCGTCCGAAGGGCACCGCCAGCTGGACCTCACCGACGGGCCGATCCGAATTCTTGGCGAAGACCATCCCGCCCGCGCCCGGGGCACACAGGGTGTCACACATGCCTCGAGCATATGGAGGCTGAGTAGGGTCTTGTAGGTGGACCCTCGTCACGCGCTGACGTTCGACCAGATCGACCTGTCGGACATCGCGTTCTGGACCCGGCCGTGGGACGAGCGCGAGGGCGCATTCCAACTCTTGCGCCGCGAGCATCCGTTGGCATTCTTCGCAGAGCCCGCCGTCCCCGGGAAATTGGCGCATCTCTTGCCGAGGGGCCCGGGCTATCGGGCCGTGACGCGCCACGCCCATGTCACCGAGGTCAGCCGGCACCCGGAGATCTACCGGTCGGGCCAGGGTGCCACCAGTATCTTGGACATGCCCGAGGAGATGCTCGAGTTCTTCGGCTCCATGATCAGCATGGACAACCCCCGCCATGCCCGCTTGCGTCGTATCGTGTCGGCCGCCTTCAACCCGCGCATGATCAGGCGCATCGAAGACCACATCGAGTTCGTGGCCGACCAGGTCATCGATCGGGTGGCCGGGCAGGGCGGGTGCGACTTCGTCGTCGACGTGGCGGCCCGGCTCCCTCTCGAGATCATCTGCCAGATGATGGGCATCGGCCCGGCCGACTACGACACCGTCTTCACCGCGTCCAATGTGATCCTCAGCGCAGGCGACCCCGAGTACGTCCCCGGGGGCGCCGACCCCCTGGCGGCGTTCATGGAGGCCGGGCAGCAGCTCACCCTCCTCATGTCCGAGCTGGCCGAGGCGCGACGGGTCAACGCCACCGATGATGTGACCTCCGCCCTCATCACCACCAACATCGACGGTGAGTCACTTACCACCTCCGAGGTGGCGTCCTTCTTCATTCTCCTGGTGGTGGCGGGAAACGAGACCACCCGCACCGCCATCAGCCACGGGTTGCTGGCCCTTACCGAGCACCCTGATCAGCGAGCACTGTGGCAGGCCGATCCCGGGGCGATCGGTGCCACCGGCGCAGACGAGATCGTCCGCTGGGGCTCCCCCGTCACCTGGATGCGGCGCACCGTGGCCGAAGAGACCGTCCTGGGCGACGAGGAGTTGCACCCCGGAGACAAGCTCATCCTGTTCTACAACTCGGCCAATCGGGACGAGGATGTGTTCGACGAACCTTTTCGGTTCGACGTGCGGCGCAGCCCCAACCCACATGTCGGGTTCGGCGCGGCCGGGCCCCATTTCTGCCTGGGCGCGCACTTGGCCCGCCAGGAGATCAACGTCATGTTCCGCCAGCTCTTCGAGCGGCTGCCCGACATCGCCGCCTCGGGTGAGCCGGACCGGCTCCGCTCGTCGTTCATCAACGGGATCAAGCACCTCGACTGCACGTTCACGCCGGCGCCCGTCGGCCGCTGACGGCTCAGGACGGCGTATCGGCGAACTCGTGATACGCGGCGAGAGCCCGCGGACCCCAAACGACGGCCGGTCCCCCGTTCATGACGACGGCGACGCCGATCATCTCGGTTACTTCGGCCAGGGTGGCCCCGCGATGTGCCGCGCCACGTGCATGGGCCGAGATACACCCGTCACACTCCCGCGTGATCGCCATGGCCAGCGCGATGAGCTCTTTCATGCGCGTCGACAGCGCGCCCTCCACCATCGCGGCCTTCTGCAGCGCCCCATAGCCGGCCATGACGTCGGGTATGGCCTCCACCAGCTCGCGGTATGGCGCGCGGAGGTCCTCGGTGACCTGATGAAAATGTTCCATGCCGCATGCTGACACGTCGGTGCGGGCACGTCCTCACCGGTGCCCACGCGGCCGGTGCCCACGCGACCGGTGACCGTTCAGTCCGTGGCGGCACCCCGGGGCCCGCGCTCGCGCACTTCCTCGACGGCCGACATGGCCTGGCGCAACTCCTGGATCCAATCGGATTCGTGCTGTGCCACCAGGCGCACGCACCAGGCCAGCGCCTCGCTTCGGCTGCGGGCCACGCCGGCGTCGATCAGCGTGTCGAGCACCCGACGGTCGGACAACCGCAGCCTGGTCATCACCGGCACCCCGGCCGTCGTGAAGAGCACCCGTGAGCCGCCGCATTGCGCACCCCATGAGACGGCACGCCGGAACGCCGGCTGGGCCTCCTCGGCGATACGCACGCGTGCCGCCCGCGAGTCCTCCCGATAGCCGCCGATCCGAGCCTGCTCGGCCACCCGCACCTCGTCCTCGCTCGCGCCCTCGGGGAGCTGTGGCGAAGGCAACAAGCCGACGACCTGCAACTCGTCCTGATCGACCTCGATGGTCACGGGCCCTTCGAACCACCCGTCGGGGATGCGGCCCGCGAACCAGGCGGCGATCAGCCGCTCCTGCTCGGGCCCGGACGGCGGCGCACCTCCCGCACGGCGACGGCCGCCCCGCGGCCTCGACCATGGCGCTCCTGAAGTTGCTTCGCTCTGTGAGTTCATGATTACTAGATTACACGATTACAAAGCCCGTGGATACCCGTACCCGACGTCAGTCCAAGTTGAGCTTGAAGCCCTGGTGAGACGCCTCGAAACCCAGCGCGGCATAGAAACGATGTGCGTCGGGCCGTGCGTTGTCGGACGTGAGCTGCACCCGGTAACACCCGAGCGCCCGGGCACGGGCAACGGCCGCGCCCATCAGGACACGGCCGATCCCCTGACCCCGCCAGTCCGGGTGGACGTGGACGGACTCGACCTCGCCGCAGAGTCCGCCCTTGGACTGGAGATGCCGGAACACGATGAGCTGGCTCACGCCCACCACCTCGCCGTCTGCTTCGGCCACCAGCAGAGCGCCGGGACCCCGTGTGATCTCGGTCAAGGCTGCGTCATACGGCGCCAGATCGCCCGGATCCTCCTTTCCATCTGCCAGCGACCCGTGCTCGAAGAGCTCCACGATCCGCGGGATGTCCAGCGCTGCCGCGACGCGCACCGTCACGTGTACAGAGGGGTCGGGCCGACTCACGACTGGCCCAGGATGCGGTCGATGTCCATCAGGTGATGCTGCAATTCGTGCAAGGTGTGGTGCGCCATCCACTCCACGTCGCGACGGGCGGGATCGGGAAAGCCGTACACGAGCGGGCGGATCCACTGCGCATCGTCGAGGCCGTCGAAGGCGTGCGCCAACAAGTCTGCCGCCATCACGATCTGGCGAGCGACCACGTCAGGGGCCTGGGCGTCGTAACGATCGAAGGCCACACGCTCGTTCCTGTACATCGGCTTGAACGAAGGCTCGTCCTCCACCAAGGCCACATAGAGCCTGTCTCGTTGCATGAGCGCCACATCGCGTACATGGCAGGAGTACTCCAGCACTGACCACTCCCCTGGCACACGGTGGCGACGAAGCTGGTCCGGCGGTGCGTTCAGCCGCGTGCCACATGCCTCGGCGCACGCACGCAGAGCGGGAGGGAGCTCCCGGCGGGGTAGGACGCCGTAGACGAAGCCGCATGCAGCGCACGGTTCCATGACGCCATTGTGCCGCCGGCGGCGTCCCGACGCCGTATCCCGTCGTGAGTGGCCGGCCGATAGGCGGTTCGTCAGCTCGGCAGAGGCAGGCCGCCGCCGGTACGATCGCTCCGCCGCTGCGGTCGGGTGCACAGGACGAGGGGAAGGCAGTGATGACACAGGTCAACACCGTGCGAGGGCCAGTGGATGGATCTGCACTCGGAGCGACCCTGATGCACGAGCACATCTTCGTCTTGAGCCCGGAGATCGAGAAGACCGCGGAGGAGTGGGACGAAGAGGCCGAGCAGGCCGGGGCCGTGGCCAAGCTTCAGGAGCTCAAACGACAGGGAATCGACACGCTGGTCGACCTCACCGTGATCGGCCTGGGCCGTTACATTCCTCGCATCAAGGCGATCGCCGATCTGGTCCCCGACATCAACATTGTGGTTGCCACCGGGGTCTACACGTACAACGAGATTCCCATGTTCTTCCACTTCCGGGGGCCGGGCACGGTCATGGGTGGATCCGAGCCCATGGTGGAGATGTTCATCAGGGAGATCCGGGAGGGCATCGCCGACACCGGCGTGCGGGCCGGCATCCTCAAATGTGCCACCGATCAGCCCGGCGTGACACCGGGCGTCGAGCGCGTGCTGCGCGCTGTCGCGCAGGCGCACCGGGCCACGGGCGTGCCCATCACCACACACACGCCACGGCCGCCCGAGCCCTGGGGACTGGAGCAGCAGCGCATCTTCAAAGAGGAGGGGGTGGATCTTTCACGAGTCGTCATCGGTCACAGCGGAGGGACCGTCAACACCGACTACCACCTCGAGCTGATCGAGAACGGATCCTTCATCGGATTCGATCACTTCGGCATGTCCGGCATCACCCTCGAAGATCGCGTCGACGCCGTGGTCCGTCTGTGCGACCGGGGTTACGCGGAGCGCATCGTGCTCTCCCACGACGCCATGTGCTTCGTCGACTGGTTCCCCCGCTCCATGATGGCGGCCCTCCGGGATTGGCGCTGGACCTATATTTCAACCGACGTGCTGCCGGTCATGCGAGAGCGCGGCGTGAGCGAGTCTGATATTGAGCGCATGCTGGTGAAGAATCCACGCACCATCCTCGAAGGCGGTGAGCCATACTGAACAACACCCGCGACTCCTCCATCGCACCATGAGCCTCATCCAAGTCGATCTGCTCGCCGACCTCGCCGACCTGTTTCCCGAGGGCGTCGCCTGGAAGAACCTGGGCGACGGCCGCGAGCTTCGCCTACGCGAGTGGCACGCGCGATCCAACCAGCTGGCCCGCGGCATGGCGGCCCGGGGTCTCAAGCCCGGAGAGCGCGTGGCGCTGGCCATCAGACCGAATGAACCTCTCGAATGGCTCATCTCGTATATGGCCATCCACAAGGCCGGGGCGGTGGCCGTCCCCCTCAACACGCGCCTGAGCCGGCACGAGCACCTGCGCATCCTGGCGCTTGCTGCCGTGAAGATCATCCTGGCCAGTCCCGGACTTCTGGACGATCCCGCCAGCACGGCCCAACTGGGAGCCCTGGTCGCCACCACGGGCGCAGGCGGAGCGCCCGGCCTGGCCTGGAGCGATCTCCTCGACCCGGACCCGTCCGACATCGGCCACCGGCTGGCGGCGGACGACCTCGCCGACATCATGTACACCTCGGGCACCACCGGCACACCCAAGGGCGTCGTCGTCCGGCACGGCGGTCTCTCCTCGAACGAACGCGTCCCGACGGAATGGAGCGGCCTCGGCTTCATCATGGGGTCACCCTTTTCCACGACGACGGGGTCCCTTCTGGTGTGCGGCCCCATGCGCGGCGGGATGAGCGGATGGTTCTTCCCCAAGTTCGACCCCGAGGCCTGGCTCCGGTTGGTGGAGACCGAGCGACCGGCGGTGGCGATGCTGGTGCCGGCCATGATGCAACTCGTCGTGGCGAACCCCTACTTCGAGCAGGCGGATCTTTCGAGCTTGGCCGTGGTCAGTGTCGGGAGTGCGCCGACGTCTCCGGAAACGTTACGCCGGTTCGGAGCCCGTATCCCCGGCGTCGAAATCACGATCGGCTACGGCATGACCGAGTTCGGTGCGGCGACGGCGCTGCCCTTGGGCGACGCCGGGGAGCACCTGGGCTCGGTAGGAGTGCCGCTGCCGGGCGTCACCTTGCGCATTGCCGATGACGACGGGAACGAACTGTCGACGGGCGAGGTGGGCGAAGTCCTCATCACCGGCGAGCGACCCCGGCGGGAATACTTCAATCAACCCGAGGAGTCTGAGCGCACCTGGAAAGAGGGATGGCTCAAGAGCGGCGATCTCGGCTACCTCGACGACGATGGGTTCTTGTGGATCGTGGGTAGATCCAAGGAGATGATCATTCGAGGCGGCAACAACATCATGCCGGGCGAGGTCGAAGCAGAACTCTTCACACACCCCGCTGTCGCCGAAGCGGCCGTCGCCGCAATCCCCCATCCCGTCTTGGGCGAGGACGTGGCGGCGTGGATCGTGCTGCGCAGTGACGCCGCCGTGTCTGCTGAGGCCCTGCGTGCCTTCCTCCTCGAGCGGTTAGCCGACTACAAGGTGCCCCGCCGGTACACGTTCGTCGAAGCCCTGCCACGCAATGAGGGCGGCAAGGTGGTCAAGTCCCAGCTGGTGCTGGACGACCAGCCCGGGGGCGGGTCGTGACGCCGGACTACGCCACGCTCGTCGTCGAGCAGATAGGCCACGTCCGGCGCATCACGCTGAACCGGCCCGAACACCACAACCCCCTCACCCCGCGCTCGATGCGCGAGATCCTCCGGGCGGTGGAATTGGCGGAGGCCGACGAGCAGGTCAGCGTGGTGGTCATCAGGAGCAGCGGCCGCTCTTTTTCGTCGGGCTACGGCTACGTGGCCGAAGACGTGGAGGAGGGCGACTTCGCCCAGAACGGATCCATAGAGGACGACGTGACCGCCATGATCCGACTCGGATCAGGATGGGGCCGGATATGGGACTGCCTGATCCCTGTCATCGCGCAGGTGCATGGGAACTGCCTGGCTGGCGGGACCGACCTGGCCCTGCACTGCGACGTCGTGGTGGCGGCAGAAGATGCGCGCATCGGCTTCCCTCCCGTGCGATCGATGGGCGTCCCGCCGACGAACATGTGGATCTACAACGTGGGGCCACAATGGGCGAAACGCCTCCTCCTCACCGGTGACACCGTGACCGGCCGGGAAGCCAGGGACATCGGGCTGGTGGTCGCCACCGCGCCGGCGGAAGAGCTCGATCAGGTCGTCTTGGACCTGGCGTCGCGGATGGCCCTGATCGGACGGGACCTCCTCATCGGCAACAAACGCGTCGTCAACATGGGCGTCGAGCTCATGGGCCGATCGCAACTGCAGACATTCGCCGCCATGAGCGATGCGGTCGGCCACCGTGCACCGGAGGCATTGGCGTTCTCGGCGAGGATCCGACAGATCGGCCTGCGCGATGCGGTGCGGGAGAGGGATGACGGGTTTCGACCTGTCGATCGCTCCACGCCGCCCCCTGATCGATGATGTCGTCGCACGTGCGTGCGAGAGGATCAACGGCTGGCGCGTAGGGTGAGATACGACGGGCCGTCGGCCTGCCTCACTCCTCAACGAGCACCTTCGTCAATGACACCCCTTCGATTCACTCTCGATTCGGTTCGATCGGGCATCTGGGTGGATGCTCGTTCAAGCCTGCACCCGATCACCACGCAGACACGTGGCCTTCACGGATGGGTCGAGCTCACCCTGCGGCCGGACGGTAGCGTCGACCTGCACCACCCGGTCGAAGGGCGCCTTGAGGTGGCCGTGGACCGCTTCTCCTCGGGTAACCAGCTCTACGACCGAGAACTGAAGCGGCGCATCGACGCACGGCGCTACCCCTCGATCGTGGGCCAGATCACGGGGGTCTTCACAACGGAGGTGCCGCGCCGGTACCGGGTGAGCGGGGATCTCTCATTTCACGGCGAAACGCGTTCGTTCCAACACGAAATGACGATCGAGACGTTCGACGGGTCCTCAATCGCCTTGAAAGGTGAGCGGGTGTTCGACATTCGCGAGTTCAGAATGAAACCGCCCAGCATGCTGATGCTCAAGGTGTACCCAGAAGTGGCGGTCCGCGTCGAGCTGTACGGCACCACCGAGCAGTGACCGACTGGGCGGGGCCAGGTGGGTACTGGATCAGTGACGACCCCACCTTGCTCAATGTCGATCTGGTGCACGAGTGGCTCTCGACCCTGAGTTATTGGGCCCGGGACCGCCCGCGCCCGACCATGGAGAAGGCGATCGCCCGATCCCTCAATATTGGCGTCTACGACGACACGGGCGGCCAGGTGGGATACTGCCGCTGGGTGACCGATGGCGCCATCTTCGCCTGGCTCTGCGATGTCTTCGTCGAACCGGGCCATAGGGGGCGCGGTCTGGGGGTGTTCCTGGTCGAGACGGCGGTAGCCCATCCCGAGGTGCGTGATCTCCGCCTTCTTCTGGGGACAAAGGACGCCCACGAGCTCTATCGCAAGTTCGGGTTCACGACGCCCATCCCCGAGCGACTCCTCGGGATCAGGCCGCCCGGCCGCACGACGCCGTCAGCCTGATCCCGCCAGGGCCAATGCACCGAGCGCGGCCGCAATCGAGAGCGGCACGACCACCAACCCGAGCCGGCTGGCCTGCCAGAGTGACGGGTTGAGGCCGCACGCCCGGGCCACCCTGAGCCACAGGAACCAGGCCAACGACCCCGTCACAAAGAGATTCGGCCCGAGGTTGAGACCAACCAGGAGTTGGGCGGAGTGATGAGGGTTGCGGGCGGCCAGGAGGGCTGCCGCCGGCAGGTTGTTCACCAGGACCGAGGTCAGTGCGGCAATGGCCGCCACACCGACGCCGTCGGCATGCGACAGGAGCGTCGCCGGACCACTCCACACGCGTCCCAACGCGCCAAGTCCGATGGTGATGCCGAACAGGCCCACAAGTACAGGCGCACCGACGATTCCCGCCACTTGATCGATCCGCGTGTGGCGTTGTGCCACCCGCACCGCGACCGCCACCACCCCTACGACGAGCACGGGCAGCGCGGGAGACCGCAGGCTCACCACGAGGATCACGGCGAGCAGTACGGCCAGAACGCCCACCCCGACGACCGGCCGCTCCACCTCGGTGACAGGCGCCGCGCTCGCCATGAGGTCGTGTCGGGCCCAGACGGCGATAGACACCGACGTCACGACGCAGGCCACGAGGGCCGCGGGCCACATGAGCGCCAAGAAGGCGCCTCCCGAGAGCGGCATGTGGCCGACCACTATCAGGTTCGTCAGGTTCGATCCGGGAAGGAAAAGGGAACTGGCGTTGGCCAGCAGGATGGATCCGTACAGAAGCGGGCGCTCACCCGCTCCCCGGTGGCGGGCGGCGGCGACGAGCACGGGTGTGAGGAACACCACCGACGTGTCGAGGTTGAGCGTCGCAGTCACGACAACGATCAGGAGGGTCGCACCCGCGAAAAGTACGACGCCCTGACGGGCCACTCGGGCCAGATGGCTCCCTGCGGCACGGAACAGGCCGTCCCCCTCGGCCACCAGGCCGATCAGCAACAGTCCGGCCACCAAGACGAAAGGCGTCCAGGTTTGGCCCGCCGCTCCACGTGCCTGATGGGGTGCGGTGCCCAGCGCGACGACCGCACCCACCACGCCGAGCGCGCACAAGAGCCAGGTCCACCGCGTGCGGGGAGGGTTGCTTCTCTGCTCGTCGGTGGACAGGGACATGTGCCCTGCCTTCTTACCCGATGCGTCACTTCGACACTCATTGGCAAGGCCAGGCCCCTCGGGGAGCCGTCAGGGGTCGAGTCGGCTCCCACCCCTCATGCCCCTGTGTCACCATGCGCCGTCCCGGGTGCGGGCGGACCCCTGACTATCTGGCGAGCGCACGACCCAAGGCGCGCACCTTCGATCGGTCTGAGGCGGGCAACAGCTTCTGGTCGGATGGGCAGAGCGTGAGGAGCGCCACCGCCTCCATCGTGTTGAATGTCACGACCTTCATCGGAAGGTGGGTTGTCGACTCCACACTCTTGGCTGCGATGGCGACGGATGTCAGTGTTGCGTCGATCCCGCCACCGCGACGCAAGAAGGCACAGAAAGCGGCCCCGTCCGTCAGGAGCGCACGCAACGCGACGTTTGCATGCTGGTGCACATAGGAACCCAATGCCGGGTCGGCTTTCGTCACGTCCAAGAGATACTGGCTGTCCTTCACCGGGGACGTCTTCGGGGCAGACAGGGGCCTTTGCCCCCCACGCCGGCGGGGCCACGGCCGCCGTTGCCAGGAGGCCGCAGCCGCACTACGAATCCGCTTGCGCTTCCTCGACCGTCAACTCGGCGGCGGGATCTGCTTCCAGACGATCGTCGGGGATTGCCACGCCGCTCCGGACCGAGCGCCCATAGGTACCCCCTGCGAGACGCTCCTCCGCCCTGTCGATGGCATCAAGCCGGCTCTGCAGTTCGGCGACGATGGAATCGTCGGTACCTTGCTCGGTCAGTGGTTCGGCGGAGTCGAACATGTCACCTTCCTGATTGGCCGCGGTCCGATCAGCCTCACGTTCCTCAGTCACGTCGGCCAGAAGACGCTCCGTGCGGAGGCGCTCCGAGGCAAGCAGTTCCCTGGCTCTGTCGTCGTCCATCGATGCTCCTTGATCGTCGTGCCAGAGAGCATGCTAGCGAGGGACCCTCACCGACCAGGACGAGCAGCCGGGCTGGCACTGGCACACGCCAGAGTTCAGGGGGTGAGCCCTCCGGACCCACCAATTCCGCCAGTAGCGCGAGGACCCGCCGGTCGATCACTTCGACGATCGGGCGCAGCGCGTCGATGGACCGGCCCGCCGGGTCGTCAAGGTCCCAGTCGAGGTAGCGCTTGCCGAGGTAGACCGGGCAGGTATCGCCGCACCCCGTGGTCACGATGACGTCGGCAGCCAGCGCGGCGCGACCCATAAAGTGAGGGCACGCGACGTTCTCCGGCCGGCGCGACGTCGAAAGGGGCCCTGTGGCGAAGTTCACCAGAGGATTCGCTGGACGTGGGCGTGCCGCACGTGATCCCCGACTTCCCCCGGGACAATATGACGCCGGCAATCAATGGCCCGTGCTCACAGCGGAGGTCACGCCGAAACTCGACATGGCGACATGGTCGTTCACAGTGGAAGGGCTGGTTGAGCGCACAACCACGTGGACGTGGGACGAGATACACGCCCTGCCCTCCTCTGCGTATTCCGGCGACATCCATTGTGTGACCACGTGGTCCAAGCTGGGCGTCAATTTCGAGGGAGTGTCGGTTGACACGCTGCTGGCCCTGGCGGGCGTACAGGAGCGCGCGACCCATGTGCTCGCCTTCACCCACACGGGGTATACGACCAACCTTCCCCTGGCCGACGTGAGAGGAGGCCAGGCCTGGGTGGTGTGGAGGTATGAGCACGAGCCGCTCGCCGTGGAGCACGGTGGGCCCGCCCGGCTCTTGGTGCCGCATCTGTACTTCTGGAAGAGCGCGAAGTGGGTGGCCGGATTGCGGGTGCTGGACCATGACGAGCCCGGATTCTGGGAGCGCAACGGGTATCACGATCACGGGGACCCATGGCTCGAGCAGCGCTACCAGGGCGACTAGGGCGACTATGCCCGGCGACGCGCCGCATCATGACCCCTGGCAAACAGCCACCGTGACGGAGATCCGGCCCGAGACCGCGCGCGCAAAGACCTACCGCCTTGCCCTTGCCGCACCTTCGCAACACCTCGCCGGTCAGCATTACATCGTGCGACTGACCGCCCCTGATGGCTATACGGCCTCGCGGTCGTACTCGGTAGCCTCTCCGCCTGACGGTTCGAATGCGATTGAACTCACCGTCGAGTTCCTCGAGGGAGGTGAAGTTTCAACATTTCTCCACGAGGACGTCATGGTCGGTGACGAACTCGAGGTTCGCGGACCCATCGGCGGTTGGTTCGTGTGGGACGGCGCCACGGCCGCGATTCTCGTAGGCGGTGGTTCCGGCGTCGTTCCCCTCATGGCGATGATGCGCCTTGCCCGGATGACGAATCGCTCCGAGCTGCTCCGGCTGGTGGTCTCGTGCCGCTCTCCGGGCGACCTGTACTACGCAGATGAGCTTCCGGGCCCCGGGACGACCATCGTCTGGACGCGGAGCGCTCCACCCCTCAGCGCGAGACCTGTCGGTCGATTGACGACCGAGGACCTTGCACCTGCCATCATCCCCGACGCGACCGCCTACGTCTGCGGGTCTCCAAGCTTTGCCCACGCCGCGAGCCAACTCCTGGTTGAGCTCGATCAACCGGTGGATCGGATTCGTATCGAGCAATTTGGACCGAGTGGCTAGCCGGCGGTGCTGGCGTACGGGGTGCTCGCCAGGTGCGCCTGACATCTTCGGCCACGGAGCCGGGAAGGTAACGTTGCGCCCGTGACGTGGCCAGCCAAGGTCGTGACCGTCTCTGAATCCGTCAGCCAGGGGACACGAGAGGACAAGTCCGGTGAGGCCCTCTCGGCCGCCCTGGGTGACCACGGGTTCGTTGTCGTCGAACGGCGCACGACCAGAGACGGCGTGGCGCCTGTCACGGGAGTTCTCTCCGAGCTCTCGGCCTCGTTCGCCGGGCTCATTGTGACGACCGGGGGCACGGGGTTCTCTCCGACGGACTTGACACCCGAGGCCACACGAGGGGTCATAGAGCGTGAAGCCCCGGGCTTGGCCGAGGCCATGCGGGCCGTCAGCCCCCTGGGGCGACTTTCACGTGGTGTGGCCGGTTCAGTGGGTCAATGCCTGATCCTCAACGTTCCGGGATCGCCGAAAGGTGCGGTCGAGTCGATCGAGGCCGTGATCGACGTGCTGCCGCATGCCCTCGAACTCCTTACGGGCGGCCGACCACACTGATTGGGCCGCATTTTCCCGAAATCCCAGCTGCCAGGCCTGCCGGGTGATCCTCCACCTCGTTCGCCGGGTAACTTGAGTCTGTGATTGGGGACCAGTTCCGAACAATTTCGGCCAGCACGGGCCGAGGCGCTACCCGGGATCGGGGTCACGACATGGCCGCGTACGGAGCCAGCGGAAGGACGGCCTCATGACCATGAGCGAGCTTCAGCCTCCCGAGGGGCCTGATTGGATCGGGGTCAGCGACGGCGGGCTTCCGGTGGATCGGGCGTTGCAGTGGTCGATCCTTCCCGGTTGTGGCGGCATCGTGACCTTCTGCGGCACGGTGCGCGACCACTCCGACGGACGTCCCGGCGTCACGTCGTTGGAATATGAGGCCTATCTCGAACACGTCGTGCCCCGCCTGACCTCCGTGGCAGAGCAGGCACGTACCCGGTGGCCGGAGATCGGCCGCCTGGTGCTCCTGCATCGGGTCGGAAGGCTCGAGGTCGGGGACATCTCTGTCGTCGTGGTGACGTCGACCCCACACAGGGGTGAGGCCTTTGCCTCCGCGCAGTTCTGTATCGACACCCTCAAGCACACCGTTCCGATCTGGAAGCACGAGACCTGGGAGGGCGGATCGGATTGGAGTGTGTGCACGAGCGACCATGCGGACGCCGGAGCGCCCGCCGCCTCGACGACGTCGGGGTCCCACGCGCTGTGATACCCCTCGGAGAAGCGCAGCGATTCGTGCTGGAGCTCTGTGCTCCCCTCCCTCCGCGCTCGGTCCCCGTCCATGAAGCTCTCGGTTGCGTCATGAGCACGGACGTCGTGGCCACGGAACCGGTGCCCTCGTTCGCGAACTCCTCCATGGACGGCTTCGCCGTACGGGCAGACGACACCGCGGGGGCACCCGTCGACTTACAGGTCATTGGCGCAGTCATGGCCGGCCACGTCCTCGAAGCAACGGTGGGGTCCGGCCAGGCCGTTCGCATCATGACCGGTGCACCACTTCCAGCAGGTGCCGACGCCGTGTGCATGATCGAAGAGACGAGTACTGACGAGAGTGGCGGCACCGTCACAATTCAGCGACAGCTCCGCCCGGGCAACTTCGTCCGTCAACCGGGCCGCGACGTCGCCGTAGGTGATGTCGTGGCCCCAGCCGGAACCGTCCTGACTCCGGCCCACCTGGGCGTCCTGGCCAACCAGGGCGTGGGACGCGTCCTGACGTATTCCCGTCCCAAGGTCGGCGTTCTCTCGACGGGCGACGAGCTCTTCTCGGGCTCCGGTCCGCTCCCCCCGGGAAAGATTCGCGACGCAAATCGTCCAACCCTTCTGGCCTTGTGCCGGCGGGAAGGTTGGGACTGCGTCGACCTGGGTGTCGTCGGGGACGACGAAGCAACGCTGGTCGAGGTCCTCCTGCGTGGAGCCGCGACGTGCGATGCCATCCTCACCAGCGGCGGCGTCAGCGTGGGCGACCTCGATCTTGTCCGGGTCGTCCTGGAGAAATTGAGTGGCGGGACGATGCGGTGGATGCAAGTAGCCATCAGGCCCGCCAAGCCGTTTGCATTCGGGATTCTGGCGAGCTCGGGCACGCCCGTGTTCGGGCTCCCGGGAAATCCGGTGTCGGCCATGGTCAGCTTCGAGCTCTTCGTCCGACCCGCGATCCGGGCCCTGAGCGGCCATCGATCCCTCCACCGACCCGTCGTGCGCGCCTCCACCGCCCATCCACTCGAACGCCAGAGGGATGGCAAGCTCCACCTTCTGCGCGCACGGGTGAACGTGGACGACCATGGGGACTGGCGCGTGAGCACGACCGACGGGCAAGAGTCGCATCAACTGCGATCCATGGCCGAGGCCAATGCCCTGATCCTGCTCCCCGACGGCCTGGGCGTGCCCGAACTTGGAGATGTCCGGGTCCTCCTGCTCGACGCCGATAGCCTGGATGAGAGCGGCGGGACCATCGATGACCGGCTCTCGACGGAGAACTCGTGACGCAGCCTGTGTCCGTGCGAATTTCCGTAAAACCGCATGTAAACGGGCATCAGTCGGCGTCCGCCACCGCCTATGCGATGCCCCTCGAAGGGCCCTTGGTGGACACCTACGGGCGCGTCCATGACGATCTCAGGATTTCGGTGACCGATCGCTGCAATCTGCGATGCGTCTACTGCATGCCCGAGGAAGGGCTCTCTTTTCTGCCCCGACATGATCTGCTGACCTTTGACGAAATCTTCCGTGTGGCGCGCGTCGCGCGGGAGCTTGGGGTCACATCACTGCGGATCACGGGCGGTGAGCCGCTTGTTCGCAAGGGGTTGCCGAGCCTCATCCGCGGTCTGGCCGAACTCGGCTTCGACGATCTCGCGATGACGACGAACGGCACCGAGCTCGCTCCCGTGGCTCGAAACCTAGCCGCGGCCGGGCTCCGCCGGGTCAACGTCAGTTGTGATTCCTTGCGCCCTGACCGTTTCGCAGAGATTCGGCGACGCGGGCACCTCGCAGTCGTTCTCGAGGCCATGGATGCCGCCGAGGCGGCCGGCCTCTTACCCCTCAAGGTGAACGTCGTGCTTCTCAGAGGCCAGAACGACGACGAGATCGTTGATTTCGCAGCCTTTGCCCGCCACACGGGGCGCATCGTGAGGTTCATCGAATTCATGCCTCTCGATGCCCAAGGCGAATGGGACAGGAGCCGCCTGGTGCCGGGCCACGAGGTGTTCGAGCGTATTTCGGCCATCTGGCCACTCGAGCCACTCTCGGACTTGCCTGGACCCGCCCCGGCCGAGCGGTTCCGATTCTCCGACGGGCAAGGGGAAATAGGGTTGATCTCGAGCGTGACCCAGCCGTTTTGCGGCACATGCAACCGCCTGCGGCTCACCGCGGATGGCGGCTTGCGGAACTGCCTGTTCTCCGACGACGAGCGCACGGCGCGAGACATCCTGCGCAGCGGCGGGAACGACGCCGACCTCGCCTTGCTCTTCCGGGAGGCCGTGTGGGGGAAGTTCCCCGGCCACGGGATCAACGAGCCGGGATTCTTGAGTCCGGTCCGCTCCATGTCCATGATCGGCGGCTGACGATGGCACGACTTCTTCTCTTTGGGCCGGCTCGGGAAGCCGCGGGGGTCTCCAGTGTGATGCTTCCCGGCCGCGACGTGGCCGGGATCATTGCGGCCGCCGAAGAGCGATTTGGCGATACGTTCGTGCAGATCCTGGCAACCTCGAGCGTGTGGCTCAACGGCGATGCCGTCGACCCGGGTGCCCTCGTGAACGACAATGACGAGGTGGCGGTGATTCCCCCCGTCTCGGGCGGGTGAGCGGCACCACGCCCCGGCCGCGCGACGGCACGGGAGAGAGCGGCCTGACCCACATTGACGAGCAGGGCCGGGCCCGCATGGTCGACGTGACGCAGAAGCCACTTACGCGGCGCGTCGCCGTGGCCAAGTGCGTCGTCGCGACCGAAGTCGGCACGGCCCGCGCCCTCTCGGCTTCCGAGGACGGACTCGACATCGTAGAAGCCGCCCGCTTCGCCGGTATCCAAGCCGCCAAGCAGACGGCGTCGCTCATTCCCCTGTGCCACCCGATCCGCATCGATCGGGTGAGGGTCGACATCGGGGTGGAGACGCATCACTTCGCGGTCAGCGCCATCACCGAGATCGTCGAGCGGACAGGCGTCGAGATGGAGGCGTTGACGGCATGTGCGGTCGCGGCCTTGACCCTGTTCCACGCGTTGCTCGAGGTCGATCCCTCGGCCTCGATCGAGGCCCTGACCCTCTGGCACAAATCCGGTGGTCGCTCGGGAGAATGGGAACGCACAGGTCCCGAAGGACGGATGACCCATCAGGAGGGTTCGGCACCCTAAGCCGAGTCCCAGCTCGGTCGCGCCCTACCCGAGCGGCAGGCCCTGCAAGGCATCGATGCTGGTGGCGTTCTTGTCTCTCCAGTAGTCGCGAATGCCTTCAGGACCCTTCCGGGTGCACCACTGGTCCAAGGTCGGCCGGTGGCTTTCGAAGGGCATGATCGGAACGCCGTAGCCGCACGAATCAGCGACGCGATCCACATCGACCACGATGACCGAGCGCACGCCCACCCCGGACCCTCGCGGAAAGTGGCCAGAGAACTCCGGGAACTCGGGGGAATCGACCACCACCGGTCGCCCCCGGCCGTGAAGGCGGACGATCCGCGGCGGCCCGGCGAACGCGCAGAACATGACGACGATCCGCCCATTCTCGTGCAGGTGGGCGATGGTCTCGATGCCACTCCCGGTCTGGTCGAGATAGGCGACCTTGCGCTCTCCCAGTACGACGAATTCCTGCCGGTTCCCCTTGGGCGAGCAGTTGATCAGCCCCTCCCCGTCGAGGGGGGCAGTGGACACGAAGAAGACCGGCTGGTCCATGAGCCACTTCGCCAGTCCTTCGTCGATGCCCTCGAATACCTTGCCCATGCCACCATTGTCGCGCCTCGCCTGGAGCCGTCCGCGACGTGGCGCTCAGCGCCGCCGTCGACGCAAGAGCACGATGATCAGGCCCAGTACGGCCACAAGCGGGAGGATTCTCTTCAGGACCGAGGGACCGGCCGTGCCGAGCAGGTCAACCGGTTGGGCCGGAGCAGAGTGGATGGTTCGCACCGATGAGGGACTCGAGCCGTCGGGAGGTTCCTCCGCCCCCGGCTGGGACTGCGCATTCGATTCCTCACTCGGTTTCGGTGCGGGCGCCCCGGACAGCACGTCGGCCTCCAACCGGTCGGCGAACTCACCGAGCATTTTGGTGCTGACGTCGCCCATGATGCTACGACCGAACTGCGCGACCTTTCCGGTTATGGACAGATCCGTGTCGATCGAGACCACGGTCCCGTCCCCGTCGGATGTGGCGGTGGCGATGACGGTCGCCGACGCATTGCCCTGGCCTCGGGTATCACGGCCTTCCGCTCGCAGGACGGCCCGATGTTCGGTGTCGTCCCTCTCCACGAAGCGCGCCGTCCCCTTGTACTGCGCCGTGATCGGCCCGACCTTCACTTTTACGATGCCGCGGTACTCGTCGCCCTCGACCTCTTGGAGTTCCGCTCCGGGCATGCAGGGCGCAATGCGCTCGAGGTCCGTGAGCACCGCCCACGCGACATCGATGGGAACAGACACCCGAAAATCATTCTTCAGCTCCATCGGTGGAGATCCTCCTTGTTGTCGATGTCGGCCGGCTGGCCTTCGCAAACTACTTCTCGCACCAGGTCAGGCCGTTCTCCCATGAGCACGCGCGCCCCCTCGTCCCCCACCGCGGGCAACAACGGCCAGACCTCGCGTGCGAGACGGACCGGGGGTCGACGCTGACCCCCGAACGTCGCCACCGCTATCGGGCTGGGCTCCGACGCCACTGCCGTCCACGCTGACGCCGGAACCAGAGGTTGGTCCCCCAAGCCGATCACGATGGCCCCGTGGTCTCGCGCACCCGCCCACGACATCGCGGCTTGCAGGGAGCTGGCCTGCCCGGTCGCCCAGTCGGCATTCTCGATGACGCTGACCCCCGCCGGCACAAGCGACCCCAGAGCGACTGCGCCGACGATGACGGCCACCTCGTCGAATCCGCCGGCCGTGACGGCCGAGAGCGCCCAACAGACCAGGGGGCGGCCCCGGAATTCCGAGAGCAGCTTGTGCTCGGGCCCTTCGAATCGGCTGCCGCCACCGGCGGCAAGGAGGATGCCGGCCGTGCTCACGGCAAACGACCATCACAGCCCTGGTTCGGGCCTCCGCTCAACGCCCCACCAGGCCCTGGTGGTATCCACCCGTGGGGGTCCGGTGTATCGGTCCGGCCCCATCCCGCAGGGAAGCAACAGCACTCCCCGAGCGGATGGCGATGATCTCGGCACAGATCGCCACCGCGGTCTCCTCGGGAGTCCTCGCCCCGATGTCCAACCCGATGGGGGCCATTATCCGAGAAAGATCCTTCTCAGTCACCCCCGCCTCGAGCAGACGGCCTTCGCGGTCTTGTTTCGTACGCCGCGAGCCCATTGCGCCGATGTAGCCCACGTCGGTCGCCAGCGCACCCACGATCGCCGGCACGTCGAATTTGGCATCGTGGGTCAGGACGCACACTGCGTCACTCGGTCCCAGCTGCCCCCCGATGCGAGAGAGGTACCGATCGGGCCAGTCGACCACCACTTCATCGGCATCCGGGAAGCGCACGCGTGTCGCAAACACGGGTCGGGCGTCGCACACCGTGACGCGGAATCCCAGAACATTGGCCACACGCACCAGCGCCCTGGTGAAATCCACAGCTCCGAAGATCACCATGTGGGGCGCCGGGGTGAACGCTTCGATGAACACGGCGACTGAGGTCCCGCTGATCTCGCCCCTCCATCCGTAGTGTCGTTCGCCGGTCAACCCGGACTCGAGCGCCCCGACCAAGTCCTTGACCACGGCCTGATCAAGATCAGGGTCCCCGAGAGAGCCCAGAATGTCGTTCGCACTTCGCACCAGTACCTTGGCTCCCACGCGAGGGGGAACCGCTGGAGACGGGGTCGTCCCGCCCGCGTCAGCGGAAACCTGGATCACCGTGGCCAACGCCACCGGCTCTTCGGCCGTGAGGCAGTCCCGCAGGACGGCGTAGAGCTGGCTCACCAGTCCAACGGTTCGACGAACACCCGGATCGTTCCGCCACAGGTCAACCCAACGGCAAACGCCTCCTGATCGGAATATCCGAATGTGCAGAGCCTGGGCTGGCCATCGGCGAGCACCTCGAGGGCCTCGGCCACCACTGCTCCCTCGACGCAGCCCCCGGAGACCGAACCAGCAACCTCACCCTCGTCGCTCACGACCATGGTGGCTCCCGCGTCACGGGGTCCGGATCCGACGACACCGACGACCCTGGCGATGGCGACGCGATGACCTGCTTCCTGCCAGCGCTCGATGTCCGCCAGTACGCCCTTCACACAAGCCTCGCTTCGTTCATGGGATCCATTTCCGCATTTTACAGGCAGGGCCGGCACGTCCCTCCGGTGCTGTCACTGTGCGATCACGCTGACCAGGGCATCGAGGGAGGCCGCAGAGTGTCCCTCGACGAATTGGTCGACGTAGGGAAGGGCGGCCGCCATACCCCGGGCCAACGGCTCGTACCCGTCCGATGCCTTGAGCGGGTTGACCCAGATCGTTTGATGAGCCGCCCGATGCAGCCGGTCCATCTCACGGGCCAGACGCTCCGGATCGCCGCGGTCCCACCCATCGGAGAGAATCACCACGATGGCGCCTCGTGCCATGCCCGGAACGCCAAAGCGGTCGTTGAAGGTCCCGATCCCCTCTCCCAGCCGGGTTCCTCCCGACCAGTCCAGCACTCGCTCTGAGGCCTGGGTCAACGCGAGGTCGGGATCGCGCAGCGACAACTGGCGTGTCAGTCGGGTCAGTCTCGTTCCCAAGGCGAACGCCTCGACCTGACCCCTCCCGGCCACCGCGACATGGAGGAAGCGCAAGAGGGCGCGGGAGTACGGTTCCATGGAGCCACTCACGTCACACAACAGGACCACCCTTCGGGGACGCTGGCTGGGCTCCCGATGCATGATCCGGGCGACCTCGCCACCCGAACGCAGGCCACGGCGGACCGTCGCCCGCGTGTCATGACGACCGTGGTGATGTTTGGAGCGGCGCATCCGCCGGGACCGCCGCGCCGCTTGCACCCGGACCTCCCGCAAGAGACGAGCGATCTCCTCCAACTCCTCGGGAGAGCATTCGGAAAAGTCCTTGTGACGAAGTTGGTCGACGTCGCTGTAGCTGATGACCGAGACCGGGAGAGGGAGATCTTCCTCACCCGGCGATGCAGACGTCGCGTCATCACCCTCGTCGACGGACGGATCGGTCGGCGGAGGCGACGCGTCCGACCACGGAGTCTGGCCGGACCAGAACGAGTCGAAAATCCGGTCGTAGGTGGCGATGTCCTCGTGCCGTTGGACGAACACGGACCTTCCGGCCCAATAGACCAGGGAGCGGCGTTCGATCCCGACAGCGCCGACGGCGCTGACGAAGTGCACGACGCTGTCGACGGGCACGGTCAAGCCCGCCTGTCGAAGAGCTCCGGCAAAGGCCACCAGAATTGCGGTGACCACCTCAACGTCGACGTCACCCACGCCGGACCGCTTCTTGCACCAGCCGGCCGAGGTCGGCACCCGCCACACGTTCGACGTCCTCGCGGTATTTGGCAATGCTGCCCAGGGTGCGCACGATCGCGCTCTCGTCCAATTCTGTGGTTCCCAATGCGGCGAGCGCATGGGCCCAATCGATGGTCTCCGCCACCCCCGGCGCCTTGTAGAGGCCCATTTCCCGTATCGCCTGTATCGCCGCGGTGACCTGACGCGCCAGCCGTTCTCCGACCTCGGGGACCTTGAGGCGCACGATTGCCACTTCGCGCTCGAACTCGGGATGCTCGACCCAGTGGTACAGGCACCGCCGCTTGAGCGCATCGTGCACGTCCCGGGTCCGGTTGGATGTCAGGACGACGACCGGTGGATCTGCGGCCCGAAACGTCCCGAGCTCCGGCACCGTGATCGAGTAGTCCGCCAGGACCTCGAGCAGGAACGCCTCGAACTCGTCGTCAGCCCGGTCGACCTCGTCGATGATCAGTACCGGCGGCACGAGGCGGCCCGGCAAGTCGGCGATGGCGCGCAGCAGCGGCCGCCGGACCAGGAACCGCTCCGAGAACAGCTCGTCCTCCACCGCCCGGCTGCTTTCGGGACCACGACGGTCGGGGCCGTCCAACTCGGCCGCCCGGAGATGGAGGAGCTGACGAGAGAAATCCCATTCATAGACTGCCTGACTGACATCTATGCCCTCGTAGCACTGGAGACGTACCAGCTCTCCGCCTGTCCACCGTGACAACGCGTTGGCGACCTCGGTTTTTCCGCCCCCGGGTTCACCTTCCAGGAAGAGGGGCCGCCGCAGGGTCATGGCCAGGTACACGGCCGTGGACAGGCCCTCGTCGGCCAGGTAGCCGCAGGCCTCGAGTCCGCGACGGACATCGTCGGGCGTCGCCGGGCGTGCGAAGGGTACGCCCCCGGCCGAAGGAGTGGCAGTCACCGAATTAGCACCTCTCTGCATCCCGTCGAAGTGACGAAGGTCGACATATAAGCCTAGGGCGGTGCGGCCAAGCGAGAATCAGAGGTTCACGCTTTCGGCGCCGCGCTCGAGGTCCTCGCCCGCGGCGCCTTCCTTGGGGAAGGCGGCCATTTCGGCCCGCGGCTCGCGCCAAGGATCCGGCAGCGTTCCTTCCGTCGCCCCTCGAATCGCCCGCCACACCCGTTCCGGCGTGCAGGGCATGTCGATGTGGCGCACGCCAAGGTGACTGAGGGCATCGACGACCGCATTCTGCACGGCAGGCGTTGATCCGACCGTCGCTGACTCGCCGATCCCCTTCGCCCCGAGATCGTTCACCGGCGACGGTGTCTCTGTGTGCGCCGTCGTGAATGACGGCAACTCTGCCGCACTCGGGATGGCGTACTCGGCCAGGGTGGACGTGATGGGATTGCCCTCTTCGTCGTAGAGGACCTGTTCCCAGAGCGCCTGTGCTATTCCCGAGGCCAGCCCGCCGTGCACCTGACCGTCCACCAGGAGCGGGTTGACGATGACGCCGCAGTCGTCGACCGCAAAGTGCGCGATGGGAACGACCCTTCCCGTGTCGATATCGACTTCCACGACGGCGACGTGTGCGCCAAAAGGAAAGGTCGACCCCGCAGGATCGGTGTCGTGCTGCACCAGAAGGGGCTCGCCCCGTTCCGAGGCCACGCGCGCCACTGCGCCCCAGTCGAGGGCCCGACTCGGAACCCCGGCCACGCCGAGCTGCCCATCGCCCATCACCACGATGTCGTCGGGTGCGGCTTCCAGCAATTCCGCGACGAGCTCCTTCGCTCGCTCCACGACCAGCTTTGACGTTTGCAGGACGGCGGTCCCCCCGAGCTGCACGGAGCGGGAACCGCCCGTTCCTCCACCACGTGCCACGAGCGACGTGTCCGATTGGACGTAGCGAATTCGTTCGATGGGCACACCGAACTGATCGGCGGCGATTTGCGAGAAGGCGGTGGCGTGACCTTGCCCGTGGGCCGAGGTGCCCGCCTTGACCGTGATCATGCCGTCGTCGTGCACCTCGACCTCAGAAAATTCAGCTCCTCCTCCGGTTACCTCCACGTAGCAGGCCACGCCGATGCCGAGTTGCAGGCGATCGCCCCGGGCGCGCCGTTCCGCCTGCTGGCGTCGCAGTCCTTCGTAATCCGAGATGCGCAAGGCCTCGCTCAGTGAGGCCTCGTAGTCGCCGCTGTCGTACACGGCGCCCATCACCGTGGTGAGCGGGAACTCCCCGGGCTGGATGAAGTTCTTGCGCCGTAATTCGATCGGATCCATCCCGAGCTCGTCGGCCGCCATGTCAACGATCCGCTCCAAGAACGCCGCCGCCTCCGGTCGCCCCGCGCCACGGTACGCACCCATGGGTGTGGTGTTCGTCGCCACAACTGCCACGTCGAAGGCGATGTCCGGAATGTGGTACACGCCCTGCGCCATGAGCTTTGTCTGACCGAGTACGAGGACTCCCCCGAACCCGGCATAGCCGCCCGCATCGCCGATCATCCGGCACCGCATGCCGACCATGGTGCCGTCACGCTTGAGGCCCAGTTCCACGTACTGCACCTGCCCGCGACCGTGGGAGAGTGCGACCATGTTCTCCGAGCGCGTCTCGACCCACTTGACGGGACGGCCGAGCTCCAGCGCGAGCTTGGCTGCGACCACCCCTTCCGCCGAGAGATGTTTCGCACCGAACGATCCCCCGACATTCGGGGCGATGACCCGCACGCGTTCGGGGTCGACCGCCAACAAACCCGACAGCACGCCGCGGATCATGTGCGGCATCTGGCACGCAATGTGCACCGTCAGGTCGTAATCGGACCCAGTTGGATCGACCGCGATGGCGCTCCCCTCCATGGGGACGACGGCCACCCTCTGGTTCTCGAAACGTCCTCGCACGACGACATCGGACCCCGCGAGCGGATCGTCACTACCCGAGCGAAGCCCGATGATGACATTGCTCCCGATCGATTCGAACTGCACCGACGAGTCAGCGGACAGCGCATCCTCCATGTCGACCACCGCGGCCAGGGGTTCGTAGTCCACCTCTACCAGCTCGGCCGCGTCCATCGCGAGGGCCCGCGACTCGGCCACGACGACGACGACCGGGTCGCCTACGAAATTGACGCGGTCTTTGGCGAGTGCGGGCCGAAGGGCGGCGGGATGAAGGGCCATGAGCGCCGGCGCGAGCGGGAAATCGAAGTCACCAGCGCTGTACACACCGATGATCCCGGGCATGGCGCGTGCCGCCGTCGTGTCGATCGATGTGATCACGGCGTGCGCGATCGGGGACCGCACGAAATACAGCGTCAGCATGCCATCGATCTTCAGGTTGTCGACATAGGTCCCCGCACCTCGCAACAAGTCGGGGTCTTCGACGCGTCGAATGGGTTTTCCTGAAAAGACTCCTGCACCCAACGTCATCGGGTTGCCTCCTCGAGCGCTCGGCGGACAAGCACGGTCACAAGATGCCGTCGGTACTCCGACGTCGCGTTGATGTCGCTCGGCGGGTCGGTCCCCTCATCGGCAGCGGCCGCTGCGTCCGAGACGGTCGCTCCACCGCGCAACGCCTCCTCAACCCCGGCCGCCCGCAGCGGCGTGGATCCCATGTTGACGAGCGCAATTCCCGCATGCCCGTTCAGGACTGCCGCGACGCCGACGATCGCCCAGTCCTGGGCGCGGCGATTGAACTTCTGGAATGACCACCCGGCGCCCGGCACCTTCGGGACTCGGATTTCGACCAGCATCTCGTCCGGCGCGAGGGCAGTCTCGAGAAAGCCCCGGAAGAAGTCGGAAGCCGCAATCTCGCGACTCCCGTTTGGCCCTTGGGCCACGAGCGTGCCGCCCAGGGCGAGAACGGCGGCGGGGAGATCCGATGCCGGGTCACCGTGGGCCAGTGTCCCCCCCAAGGTGCCACGATGCCGCACTTGGGGATCGCCCACTTGGTGCGCCGTGTAGGAGAGCAGTGGAACCTGGTCCTTGAGCAGCGCTGACGTTTCGAGATCGTGGTGACGGGCCAGTGCGCCGATGGCGATCTCGTCACCGCGGGCCTCGATGTAGGACAAATCCGCCACTCTTCCCACATCGATGAGCACGCCGGGGGTGGCCAGGCGAAGCTTCATCAGTGGCAACAGCGAATGGCCTCCGGCCAACAATTTGGCTGCGTCACCGTGCTCCGTGAGCAGCGCGACGGCCTCGTCCACCGATCCGGCACGCACGTAGTCGAACGATGCGGGGATCACGAGACCGCCCCGGTGACCATGCCGCGTTCAGCCGCGCAGGAGAGGACTGCCTTGACGATGTTGTGGTAGCCGGTGCAGCGGCAGAGATTTCCCTCGAGCCCCTCTCGCACTCCATCTTCGTCGAGCTGGTCCTCCTCGTCGAGGAGTGAGACCGCCGCCATGACCATCCCCGGAGTGCAGTATCCGCATTGAAGGGCATGGTTTTGGCGAAAGGCCTCTTGCACCGGGTGCAGGGTCCCGTCGGGACCGGCCAGGCCCTCGATTGTCGTGATGTCCGCCCCATCGGCCTGCACGGCGAGCAACGTGCAGGACTTTACCGATTCCCCGTTCAGCAGCACGGTGCAGGCGCCACAGGAGCTCGTGTCACATCCGATATTCGTTCCCGTCAGGCCGAGGGTCTCCCGGAGGTACAGCACCAGGAGAAGCCTCGGCTCGACCTCGGTCTCATGCGTCACGCCGTTGACCCCTACGGAGATCATGACCACTGGCAACCCTCCTCGAATCCCTGTCCGCTCACGATGAGAACCTAATCCTAAATCGCGGTAGGCAGTTCAGGAGCGGGCGCTTCTCCGGGTGCCACCACCAGCGCGAGCTGGTCCCACACCCGGCCGCCACGGCGATGTTCGGGCCGGACTGGTCGAGGGGTGATGCCTCTGGCGAATCTCCGCTACATAGGCTCGGAGCGTGCCCCCCTCGTCGAAAAGTCCGATCGAAAAGAAGGCGGCACCACGGATCGCAGTCGGTCGCAGGGTATTCCTGGGGATGGGAGCCCTCGGAGCGGTGGGAATCGTCTTTGGAGCCAAGGTTCAGAATGTCCTGGGGAACGCGTTCGGCTCCGGGCTGGGCGGGCTTCTTCCGGGCGGCGACCGTTTCCGCCTCTACACAGTTTCGGGGAACTATCCGGTCATTTCCCGGACCGACTATCGGCTCGAGGTCAGCGGCCTGGTCCACCATCCGCAGACCTTCACCCTCGATGACCTTGAAGCCATGCCCAGCTCCTCGTTCTCGCAGGAGTTCCAATGCGTCACCGGATGGACCGTTCCAAACGTGCACTGGGAAGGCGTCAAGCTGTCCGACATCCTTGACACGGCCGGGGTGAAGGACGGAGCGGTGGCCCTCACGTTCGAGTCCTACGATGGCACCGACACGGAGAGCCTCACCCTGCAGCAAGCGCGGTTACCAGAAGTCATCGTGGCGTATCGAATGCTGGGGGCCCCCGTCACCACGCCGCACGGCGGCCCGGTGCGGCTCTACGTGGGGCCGATGTTCGGGTACAAGTCGCTGAAGTGGCTCTCCGCCATCCGGGTGGTCGACAGGGTCATCCCAGGGTTCTGGGAGCTGCAGGGCTACCCGGTCGACGGCTGGCGTGACGGATCGACCGGGCCGACCGACCCCTCCTTGAGCTGAACGACATGGCGCTCCGAACCGAGGATCACCCCCGCTTGATGCCCCGGATCGTCCGGTTTGATCGTGTGCAGCGGGCCGCCCATTGGGCCGAGGCCCTCCTCTTCGGGATTCTGATGGTGACCGCACTTCCCCTGTACTTCGGGTCGTTAGCCGATGTCGTCGGCCGGCGAGCCCTCGTGGCGGACATCCATCTGTGGACGGGCGTGGCGCTTCCGGTTCCCGTCATTGTCTCCGTGCTGGGACCCTGGGGAACACAGATGCGTCGCGACCTTCGACGGATCAACGTGTGGACCAAGGACGAGGTGGCCTGGCTGAGGGCGTTCGGTCAACGCGCTCCCAAAGTCATCGACAAGTTCAACCCGGGCCAGAAACTCAATGCCATCTTCATTAGTGGCTCCATCGTCATCATGCTGGCCACCGGCTCCATACTGAAGTGGTTCCGCTTCTTCCCGGTTAGTTGGCGCACCGGCGCCACGTTCGTGCACGACTTCTTGGCCTTCGCCATCTTCGTCGTGGTCGCGGGGCACATCCTCTTTGCCATGACCCACTGGGATTCGCTGCGGTCGATGATCAAGGGCTGGGTGAGTGAGGAATGGGCGGCCCGGCACGCTCCAGGCTGGTTGCGCGAGGAGAAATCGGTCGCCGAGAACAACTGAGAGCGCCGGTCATCCCGGCCATCCATCGCGAATTGGATCCGTGGGTCGCCGGCGCTTGCCACTCCCGGTGTGGACCTAGAGGTTCGTGCCCCCATCGCGCAGGCTTCCGATACCCAGACTCGGATCGCGCGCCGCCAATTGCGACAACGGGTTGGGGACAGGCGGGGCGATCCTCGTCAGAGTGTTGCGGTCGACGTGGCGGAACGGCTCTTCGCTCCCGGGGATCTCCAACACGCCCTCTTCCTCATACGACCAAGTCCCGTCGTCGTTGATGGTCACGTGCATGCGGTAGCTGCTGGTTCGAAACGCCCGATCGAGGAAGGGATTGGACAGAATCCCGTGGACTTCGGTACCGACGGCCGCCGTCACCTCGAACTCCCGGGCGTCTGCCGCTGCCGGCCCGGATGCCAGGAGGGCCTGGCCTCGAGGGATTCCCAGGGTGAGCGTCACGGAACTCGCTGCCGGCTCCCAGAGCCAGTAGCCCACCTGGTCATGGAACGTCGCCGCTTCGGTCGGCTTGAGAATATGGGTGTGGTAACGCAGCCCGTAGAAGAGCTGTGGGCCGTTCGTCTGAAAGTCGATGGGTTGGAGGTCGTAGTGCTCCATGAACATGTCGTGCCCTATGCCCTCGACCACGGGGTGCTGATCCGACCCCTTTGCCCCTTCCCACGTGCCCGCCATCGGGCCCAGCGGACCGAGATTCGGCAACGTATCGGGGTCACCGATCGCCTCTGTATAGATGTCCGTTCCGTAGGAATCCGGCATCACGGTTTCCCCCGATGGTAATCCCCGCCAAAGCGAGGGCCAGATGGGGCGACCAGCGCGCTCTTCGACGGTGGGCCCTGACGGGCATTGCGCCTAATGGATTCCACCATGACTCTGGAAACTAGACGAGACGATGGCCGATGGTCCAAGAATGCGGCCTGGGAGGAAAAGTGGGCTCTCGTGCATCAGCAGCGTGTCCGGGCACGCTCCCCACCCCCACAACGAACGCCTTCGGACCTCGTGCGGGGGCTGCGCGAGGGCTGGCCGTACTTCCTCACGCCCACGGGTGGCCCGCTCGAAACGGGGAGGGCGAGCCCGAAGGTCATCCGAAGTGGCGCGACTGATCTCCAATGAGGTCGATGATGAACAGCCTGTCGGCAAAGCGCCACCCTTCTGGGGTTCGGCGATGGCGATCATGGTAACGCCCGGCAAGAATCGTCTGGATCGGCTCGGTTGAGACAACTCCTTGGAGGACCGTGAAGTAGCAAGGTCCTGAGGCCGCGTCGCCGCCATCATCGAATTCGATTGAAAGATTCGTCAGGAGGTGCCGCGTGCGTGGCGTTCCTTCATACAGGATGACGCGGTCATAGACGGCTCTTACCTCTTCCGGCGTCTGGCGCACTTCCCCCGTCGCAGCGGAGCGCCACGTCGCTCCGTCGAATAGTCGCACTACTCCTTCGAGATCACCCCCATCAAGGAGTTCGGCGTAGCGATACACCAGCGCTGTTATTTCTTCGACGTCGCCCACCTCGTGAGTGTAGCGAGTGAGGAGATTTACACATCAGGCCATCCCAACGCGAGCACATCCTCGGCTATCGATGACGGAGCTCACGTGTAGTTTCGGGAACAGGGTGCCTCGCTTGTTCGCAGCAGTCGGCGCGACTTCTCTCTCCTGTCCGATTCGTGGGAGATGGGAAGCTACGTCCTCACGCTGGGGTGTAGACGAGTAACACGACACCGTTGCTGAACCTCGTGACGTCAGCGAGGTTCAACGCCGGGGCAGCGTCGATGCCTTCAAACAGGTGTTTTCCTCGTCCGACGGCGACCGGAGCGAGCACGAGGTGGAACTCGTCAATCAGCCCATGCTCCATCAACGTGGCATCGAGCGCTCCGTTCCCGTATTTGATGATGTTGCCACCGGGCCGCTTCTTCAAGTCGGCGACGAACGACGCGACCTCCCCCTCAATGACCGTGGCATTCCACGTCGTCTCTCGAAGGGTCGTTGATGCGACGTACTTTGGAATGCTGTTCATGCGATCGATGAAGTCGTTGGGGGCTCCGGTCTCGCCCGCGGTCATCGAAGGGTATGCGGCCGAGAGCCCTTCGTATGTCACTCGCCCAAGCAGGAGCGCATCGGCCGTGAACAGCAAACCCTTGGCGTAGTCGTTGTGCTCTTCGTTCAAATATGGGAATGCCCACTCTTGGGGTGACCCAACCTCTCCACCCAGCGAAACGTGGGTCGATTCGATCAGTCTTCTCATGCGCTCTTCCTCCAAGGTTCCATCGAGGGTTCTCGCCCGTGTAGACGCAACATCGAGGTGAGGGTCATCGACTCACGAGTGGTGGGGAGAACGAGGTCGACCTTGTGCAGTCCCCATGATGCCGTTCAACCGCTCCAGCTCCAAGCTTCAGTCTGGTGTCTTGAGGTGGTGCAACATCTCGATTCGGCGAGCAAGATTGACGGCATGATCGCCCAGCCGCTCGTAGAAGCGGGCCACTAAGGTGACTTGGGCGCCGATGGCAATTGGCATGGTCTCGGTTGCAATTTCCCCTATCAACCGGTCATGGAGAATGTCAATCTCCTCGTCGTCTTCATGCAGCGAAACGGACCGTGCAGTTCGATCCGCGTAAGCATCAGCGGCATCACGCCACATGCCTATCGCGACTTCGGCCATACGTTGCGTAATACCTCTGCTGAGAGGACTCATTTCAGCGCCGAGATTGGTGACCGCTCGCTGGGCGATGTGTTCGGCAAGATCTCCGCTGCGTTCCAGCTCTGGCAAGATCAGGAGGATTCCCACCAAGTGCCGTATGGATGCGTTTGGAGTCCGCTGGTCGTCGATTTGCCGCCAGACCATAAGTTCGACCTCCGCGGTGAGGTCGTCGACGAATTGGTCGCCCTCGACCACTGCCGACCCTGTGGAGGCATCGTTGCCCAATAGCGCTTCCGTGGCTCCGGCCAGGGCTTCGGAAACCAGGGCAAACAGCTGGATCACCCGGACTTCAATAGGGTCGAGCGGCGAAGGGATCGGATCCATGGCCACTGCAGGTTAGCTGGACGGATTACCAAGAATTCGCATTTCGTTCGCGTAACGTTCATCTTTAGATGGTCTCGGAATTACCAGGGGCGGCAAGAGTGGCGTGTGCTTTCGCCGCGAGTGGGAAAGATCCCTTTGCCTGGCATGCCAGCGGACTCTGGCGACGTCAGTCGCCCGGGTCAAGGCCAAACTGTCACCGATCTTCTGAATGAAGCTCCGGCCAGTAAGTTTCATCATCGCGCCGTGATCATTTCGGGTGTCGGGTTCTTCACCGACGCCTATGACCTCTTCGTGATCGGCACGGCGGCTGCCCTGGTGGCGATCCAATGGCACCTCAGTACGCTCCAGACCAGCTGGGTGACCGGGGCTGCGATCTTGGGTGCCTTCGTTGGCGCATTCACCTTCGGGCGCATAGCCGACGTCATTGGTCGAAAGAAGGTCTACGTCACCGTCGCGGTGATCATGATCTTCGGCGCGGTCGCATCGGCCTTCGCCCCCGACTTCGTGTTTCTTGTCATCGCCCGTTTGGTGCTCGGATTGGGAATCGGCGGCGATTACCCGGTCTCGGCGGTGTTCATGAGCGAGTACTCCAATCGTCAGGATCGCGGTCGCCTGGTTGGCCTGGTGTTTTCCATGCAGGCGTTGGGCTTGATCGTCGGACCGCTGATTGCCCTGTTGCTGTTGTCATCGGGCATTGGCGACGGACTGACATGGCGCATCCTGCTCGGCCTCGGAGCGATACCGGCCGCCGCTGTCGTATACCTGCGCTCAAAAATGCCCGAGTCACCCCGGTACCTGGCCCAGGTGCATGGCGAATCGGTGAGGGCCGCGCAAGATCTGAGGCTTTTCTCCGATGGTGTCATTGCCCAACCCACAAGCTCGAGCATCGCCTCGGGGCGCCTGAATCTCCGGAGTTTTTTGTCCGACCGACGCATGCTGAAGCTGCTCTTGGAAACCGCCGGTGCGTGGTTCCTCTTCGACTACGCGTACTACGGGAACACGCTGTCCCTGCCAGCCATCTTGAAAGAGGTCAATCCAACGGCCTCCTTAGAGACCAAGTTGTTGTGGTCACTGGGCATGTTCGTGATCTTTGCCGTACCGGGCTACCTCCTCGCGGTCACCAAGATGGACCGCATCGGCCACCGGCGCTTGCAGTTCATCGGGTTTTCCATCATGGCGGCATGTTTCGTGGTGTTGGCAATCGTTCCGGCCCTTACTCAGCACGTGGCTCCGTTCCTGGCAATCCTCGGCCTGAGCTATTTCTTCATTCAATTCGGTCCGAACATGACGACGTTCGTATTGCCCTCAGAAGTGTTCCCCGTGAGCGTGCGTACCACCGGTCGGCGTAGCGGCGGGTGTCGGCAAACTTGGGGCCTTTGTTGGGGTGTTTCTGGTCCCCGTCCTCCAAGACCACATCGGCTTGAGAGGTCTGCTGGGTGTCGCCGGAGCATCGGCGGTGCTCGGGTTCGCCATCACCTCTCTGCTCCCCGAACCAGCCGGAAGGACGCTGGAAGATGTGTCCGCAGATCCACTTCTTGCGGCGGGTCATATTTCCTCGGTCGTTGCATCCCCAAACCCCACCCTCCAAGAGGTCCGACCACCCACGGCATAGCCCCGCAACGATCTGCTCGAGACCTTCGGCAAACCACGTCGTTGCCACTAGCGTCGAGAGATCCTTGGGGTAGCTCTCTCAGAATGCCGTCTGACGGGCGCGCTGGCCTCAGGATGTCGGAGTAGGCGAGACTTTCGGCGTGGTTCCAGAAATGAACACCGCAGAACAGGCTCGGGGCATCGCCGTGCTTCTGCACCCGCATCCTCATTTCGGCGGCAACCGATTCCACCCCTTCGTCGAAGGCTTGTTCCGTCGCCTGCCAGAGATTGCCGTCAGCGCGATCCGCTTCGACTTCTTCTCAGCCGAACTTTCCACTGCCGGTGAGGAAGCCGTGGCCGCAATGGACGAAGGGGCCGCTCGATGGCCGCAACTCCCGGTGATCTTGGCCGGCTACTCGTTCGGGGCCGGGATCGCCTCGAGTATCGGCGACGAGCGGATCGCCGGCTGGTACCTGCTCGCACCTCCGTCAGAGATGCTGTCCGCCTCGAATATCGGCAACGACCCCAGGCCCAAGGCCATCGTCGTCCCCGAACACGACCAGTTCTCTGCTCCAGCAACGGTCGCCCAAGAGGTAGCAGGGTGGGAGGCGACCACGATCACGACGGTACCGAATGCCGACCACTTTCTGGGTGCGGTCCAGCCGATCGTGGACAGCGCCCTCCGTTGGATCGAACTCATCACCAACCGCTGAGGGGTACCGGAAGAACGGAGACACGCAGCCGCACTTCTGGATCCAAGTACTCGTTGGGGTCCAACGCGTGAAGGCATTTGCCTCTAGTGCGGATTGAGATGACAGCTTGGAGCGAAATGAGCTCGGATGCGCAACTCATCGGCTGGACCATGGCCGGCGGATGGTGGGGCATTCGCACCTTTGATTGGGCGCCATCAGCGCGCAATCAAATGGCTACCTGGCTCGTCGTGCTGGTGCGGCGGCGGCGGGAAGACCTGCTGGCCGAGGTCTGGATAGCCGCATTTCACGGACGAGGAACTTTTGACACACGGTTCGAATCGGCCCGTCCGTGGTTGTTCACAATTGCTCGGAATGTCCTGAACTCCCACTTGAGGCAACGGTCTCAGCTCCACTTCGGCTCGACGTCGCCATCGTGCAGTTGATCGCCTCCGCTAGCGCGTCGGGAGCGTCATCGGTGTGCAGGTAGATCGGCGCTGTGCCCCGATCGGCACATCGCGTCCCGCTGTTCGACAAGGCATCAATGGCATCGAGAAGAGCGCTGACCGCGCGGCGACAATCAGGTCAGCGTCGCCAGGCGGGATCATTGTCGGCCATCCATTCCATGAGAACGATCGCTTCGCGGGTTGCGGCCAGGGCCACTGAGCAGGTCGACGGCCACCTGACTCAGTGCGGCGACCCGCAAGCCGCCAACCACGTCGACGAGGTCGAAGACAACGTCTACTTTCCAGAAGTCAGCGTGACGTTGGCATCGCTTTGGGCCGGTCGCAATCCGAGCGCATCTGCGCTGCCGGCCATGTCTCGGACGTAGCTTGTGATGATGGATCAATGGCGGAGCCAACGTTGTCGCTGTCTGATCGCCAAGAGGCATTCCAGCGCATCCCAGGTTTGAGCGCCGTCGATCCAGAGCAGATTCGTGAAGATTGTCTCCGCGTCGTCCCATCGTCTTTGGCGCCAAGCGCACAATCCCAGCCCGTGAAGGGCACGGTGGAATGGCCTGTTGTCGACAAGTCCGCGAGGCAACACGCCGTTGAATTGAGCCGGCAGTGACTGCTCGCCGATGGCCACCGCGGTGTCGTACAGGTCGAGTGCTTCTTTCGGGCCCTTCACGTCGAAGGCGATGTTGCCCAAGTGCACCCAGGCGTCGATGCATCGTTCGTCCAGCAAGATCAAGCCTTCGAGGACACGACGGGCCTCGCGATCAAGGCCTGCCCGGTTCAGCTCGGCCGCGTTTGTGACCGGGTCGCTATCCCAGTTGTCCTCCTCTACTCCCGGGATCACCTGTTCCATTTCAAACTCAGGTCGTGGACCTGCGGCGATGATCGCTCTGTAGAGAGGGTGGACCTCCTCCCCTTCTTCGCCCCAGTACTGGTCGGCCGGGTCCCAACTACCCATGGGTTGGAGGTCGAGTGGCTGGGCCACGTGAGGGGGGGTTTTCGCAACCGGCCTGTAGATCCACGGCTCTACCGCATGGGCCGGGCTGACGGGCCGGAACTCTGGCAATCCTTGCCATTTGCGATAGGCGGCGAGCAGACGGGAGGTCTCCAAGGTGACCGGCCCAGGAACCAGGTCGGCGAGAGAGATCCGGTGCTTCTCGCCCTCCCGCCGGCAATGGGCCGTCAGGCCATGGCGCTCGTCACCGTCGAACTCGATCCTGACCACGTCGACCGATACGCCCACGATGCTCGCAGGGAACGGAAAGCGAGCAGACTCCTCGAAAGCCTGCTCGAAGGCCGTCAACTGTTCTGACTCACCGTAGGCGTCCACCAAGATCTCATCAATGAGGTCATCGAGGTCGCCGGTCATCATTAGCGGAAGCTACCACCAGGAGATTTGTGCCCAGGAGCCCTCGCCGTCTGTTCATTAGGTGAGTGGAAACTGCTGCACACTCCACTGATGAAGAAGTCAACGAGCGCCTCAGTGAAGAAGAGGGTGTCGGAGGCGCCTGACTATTCATTCGTGCGCCTGAAGGACTTCGGGGGAACCCCAAAGGCCATCCAAGCCGGTAACGGCGGAACCGACTACAGCGAGTGCGCCAGATGAACCACGAACGGCGTCAACTCCACGGTGGCACCCTTGGCACCAAAGCCTGGGTCAATGCCGATGATCTTCGTTCCGTCAGGCCATGAGAACTCGGTCCGCCGTTTCGGCACATTGACTACGCCCCATTTGAGCAGTTCATGGGGCACGTTGTGCCGCCACCGGTTGCTGAACCAGTGGAAGGGCGACGTGTGGCCGTGGACTTGGCTGAAGGGCATGTGACTCATCCCGGTCCAGCTCTTGAGGAGCTCCCCTCCTGCTTCGGCCCACACAACACCGGGCTGACCGGTGTGATCGAGCATTGCTCCGAAAGCCAGCGCTTCTGTGGGGTCACGTTCCCATTCCTCGTTGAGGAGATGGGCCGCCTCGGACGCGGTAGCGGGCGCACCAATGGACTCCCATTTCCACTTCGTCATCCCCGAGTGGGTGACGAGCACCGGACCCAGTTCGACGGTCTCGAGAGCGAGAGCAATGCGCATCTGCTGACTGGACGACCAACGTAAGAGGTCGGACTGCAAATGCTCGGGCAGGGCCGGCGCAATGGCGAAGCCGCCGAGGTACTGAGCCTCATGATTACCCAGGAGCTGAATCCACCGCTCGGGGGCGCCGCTGAGGAAGCGGTCCACTATGGCCATGCACCCGATCGAGTCCGGACCCTTGTGCACCAGGTCGCCGAGTTGGACCACGGTCAAGTCTTCAGGAAGCGTCCCGAAGTCAGGATCAGCACCGAGGTTGCGGAGGGCAGCCTCGAGTCTGTGGGCGTAGCCCTGGACATCTCCGATGAGTGCGATCCGTGGAGACTCACGTAGAGCCTCGGGAGATACCGGGGGTCGCTCACCCGCCGCGGATGGGCTGCTCATGGAATGGCCAATGAGGTGAAGAATGCGACCTGAAGGATGGCTGCCGCTGCGTCGTAGCCGGCGTCATGCCAGCTCTCCTCCAATCCGACCGCCGCCAGCTTCTCCGCGGCGTAGCGCTTCGCCAGCCGTTTCCAGCCGGAGAAGGTGGGCAGTGAGCCCTCGTAGGGGACCTGGCCCTCGTAGGCGAGGCAGAAAGCGTTGAGGTCGACCACCCGGCGCGAGAGCAACTGGCTCGTCCGTGGCAGGTAGGCCGCCACAAACGGCAGGTCGAAGGCGCCGACGTTGTAGCCCACCGGCACCAGGGCGCGTTTCCCGGAGTCGGCGCCGCGGGCGAGCAACCATGCCTCGAGCTGCGCGTCGACCTCGGCCGGTGGGTCAGCCTCGGCGATGGCGACAGGGTCGATGCCGTGGACCGCCATGGCCCGATCGGTCTTGAAATACGAGCCGTCGGGCCAGCCGAGGAGGGCACTGAAGCGCTCGGTGGCGTCGAAGGCCACTCCGATCTGAATAAGGACCGCGCCTTCCGCGAGCTCACTGTCGCTCATTTCGCCGTCGAGGCCGATCAGTCGTTTCGTCATGGGTCCTCCGCCATGATTTCCCAAGGCTGTCACAACCAACGGAGGAATCACCGTAGGCCAGCTGACATGCCTCCATATCCGCGCCGACCCCGGGCCGATCAGGAAAATGGAGGCGTCGCAAAGCCTCGGGATCGTATTCGGTCGTGAAAGTAAGCCGTGGCAGCGCAAAAGGCGTCGGTGTTGGCGCCGTGTACACCAGTAACGTGATGGAGGGTCGGCCCACCCTGAAGAAGCAGGCCAGCGTCGCCAGGGCGGACTCATGGCCGTCCAATTATGTAGAGCAGTGGCTTCGCCGGAATTGCGTACCGGGACGGTGATCGGGTCGACGGCAACCCGGTTGAGGCCTCGATGTTCCCGGACTTACCCCCCTCGAAGTTCCCGGACTTACCCCCCTCGAAATTCAGGATTTCTGCCAAAAACCCTGGTAGTGTCAGCATATGAGTCATCCCTGGGAGGGAACCGCAAAACGCCGACTCCTGGCCGTGCTCGAAGCTCATCTCGTGCACGATCCGGCGGTGGCGATTCACGGGCCCCGCTCTGTGGGCAAATCCCACCTACTCCGAGACTTCGCAAAAGGCCGGGGAGTGCAGGTTGTCGATCTCGACGATCCCGCCGTTCGCGAGGCGGTCGAGAGCGCTCCGGGGGTAGCGGTCGGGGGCCCACCACCAGTATGCATAGACGAGTACCAACGAGTCCCCGATATCCTCGATGCGTTGAAGGCACTCCTCAACGCGAACGGTGCGTCCGCCGGAACCGCCGTGCTCACCGGGTCTACTCGGCATGACGCTCTGCCCGTCACCGCCCAAGCTCTGACTGGTCGCCTCAGCGTACTGACGATCCTTCCTCTCTCTCAGGGCGAGATCGGGGGCCAAGTCGAGAACTTTCTGGCCCAGTTCCTGGTCGATCCCGGGGGTGTGGTCTCGGCGCATCCGACGTCTCAAACGAAGCGGGACGAGTACATCGAGCGAGTGTGCGCCGGGGGGTTCCCGCTCGCCCTTCGGCGGACCGGGACCAGCAGGGATCGATGGTTCGACGAATACGTCACGCTAAGCGTCGAAAGGGACGCTCTGGAGCTCTCGAAGATACGCCAACGCGACGCTCTACGAGCCCTGCTCGAGCGGTTGGCAGGACAGACAGGCCAAATCCTCAACCTGACCAAGGCCGCCAGCGAAACGCGCGCTACCTACGACACTGTGGAGGCCTACACCCGCTTGCTTGAGGATCTGTTCTTGGTGCAGCGTCTTCCCGCCTGGGGCAAGACACTCAGGGCGCGCACGGCCAGTAGCCCGAAAGTCCATGTTGTCGATTCGGGCCTCGCGGCACGCCTGTTGCGGCTGAGCCCGGCCCAGCTCCGCACGCTCGAACCCACCGCCCTGACCGAGTTTGGGAATTTGTTGGAGACCTTCGTGGTCAATGAGCTGCGCAAGCAGGTTTCATGGCTGGATCAGCAGTTGACGGTGGGGCACTGGCGAACGCACGACGGCGACGAAGTCGACTTCGTGGTGGAAGACGACGAAGGGCAAGTAGTGGCCTTCGAAGTCAAGGCGGGAGACCGGGTCCCAGGAAGTGATCTCAAAGGACTGCGAAAACTTCGAGAGGCCCTCAGCACCAGGTTCACCGGCGGAGTCGCCCTGTGCACCGGGCCGCGTTCTTACACGGCGGAGGATCGCATCCACGTCCTGCCGATCGACCGGCTCTGGCGTCCCGTCTAGCCCTTTCGCGTTCTACCCCGGCCCCAATGCCGCGAACTCCAACCCGGCTTCCAGCGAGTCGGCCGCCTCCTGCGCCTGGGCGTCGGTGTTGGCCGTGTACACGCGGAGTGTGATCGACGGGTCGGCGTGACCGAGGCGGTCGGCCACGGTCTTGGGATTCAGCCCAGCGGCGAAAAGCTGGGTCGCCGTGTAGTGACGAAGGTCGTGCAGCCGGTAGTCCCAACGATCAGCCGGGGCCAGATTGACCCGGGTGGCCTTTGGTTTGGTCTCGCGCAAATGAGCGAGTGCTGGTGCTTCCATACGCCGGCACAGCCGAGTGAAAGCCTGCGTCACCGAATCCGGACGCGTCGGGCTGGCCGCGTCGACATCGGGGCTGAAGATGTAGCCGTCAGCGGGCAGCTTCACCTTCGCTATCTTCGCCTCCGCCTTCGCCCGCTCCAAGCGACCGGCCAAGACGGCCATGGTGTGCTCGCCTAGCAAGAGGCGTCGGGTCTGATGCGTCTTGGGTGCTTTGGTCCCAATGCCTTCGGATGTCTGCCAGACCGACTGCCGTATCGTCACCGCCGAGCCCTTCCAGTCCACGTCGGACCACCGGAGTCCGCACAGCTCGCCCCGACGCATGCCGGTCAATACGGCCAACGTGATGACCGACGCCAACTCCGGCGAACGCGATGATGGCCGGGCCGCCTCTCGGATTAACGCTGACACTTGAGCCGGTGATGGGACTGACAACTCCGTCTTCTGCGGCGTCGGGGGCGTAGCGTCATCGGCGACATTGGTTTTGACCATCCCCCACTTGCGACCCTGGCGAAGCGCGGCGCTGATCATGCGGTGGAGGTGATGCACCGAGCGCTCGCCGAGCCCGGTGGCAAGCTGGGCGGCGTAGAAGCGGTCGAGGTCATGCGCCGTCAACTTGTCAAGACGCTTGGCTCCGAGTGCCGGCCGAATCCGCTTGTCGATCTTGCGGCGGTACTCGTACAGCGTCTTCGGCGACCGACCCATCCTCTCGCCATGGGCGGTCCACTCATCGAGCAAGGCGCCGAATGTCGACGTGCCTCCACCGTGACCGCCCCGCTCTACTTCTGCCACGAGCGCGGCGAGTTGCTTGGCCGCTTCGCGCTTCCCGGCTCCAGGCTCGCGTCGCGGCGCGATATACACGCGACTGATCTGCTTTGGCTTTCCGGTGACTGCGTCCTTGCCGACGAACACCCGGAGCTCCCAACGCCCTGGTGCCTTCTCCCGCATCGTACCGGCCACGAATGGATTGTAGGGATGCAGTAGGGATGCGGCAAGTTTTCGATTTCGCTGAAAATCGGAAACTGCCGCTGAACTGGTCTTTTAATGGCGCCCCCGGCAAGATTCGAACTTGCGCACACGGTTTAGGAAACCGATGCTCTATCCCCTGAGCTACGGGGGCAGCGCTGGAATTATAGGATCTCCACTCCTACTGCATTCCCCGGAGCTCCTTTGCGCGGGTTGACGGGCCGTGTAACGAGCCGGGGACACGTCGCACGGTGGACCGGCTGTGGTTCAGGCTGCATCATCATCCCTCATCGACGAGGTCGGCCGCACCATGGCTGAACGCACGGACCCCCGCCGATCTCGTTCGAGGCCTAGGGGCCCTCGCCTCCGGATGCCGTGCACGAGCGGGGATCCCAAGGCTTGAGTGCCTCGTTGGCGGTGGTCGGCGATGCGAACAGATTGCTGCTCGAACTGGTCGTGGTCGTGGTGGTGGTGATCGTGCTCGGCGTTCCGGCGCTCGTTGAGGTGGTGGTGGCCTTAGGGGCGTTCACCGAGAAGCTCGTACCTGTGTCGACGGTGACCTCGGCCCCACCGAGCACCATGGACGGGTTGTACCCGAGGATCACGGATCCCGAGATGGAGTGGGCGACCATCTGCGCCGCCGCCACGACAGACGGTGTTTTGGACCCGTAGTAGACGACGGTCTCGGCTTCCTGCCCCACCGGGGAGGTGTCGCCGAGTTCCATCATGTGGAAACCCAGGGCGCCAAGGGCCGCTGAGGTGGTCGTCGCCTGATTGGTCACACCAGTGCCGTTTTCGACCGACACGGTGACGTCTCCCGGCTTTGGCAGCGGCGTTCCGGTCATCGAATTGGTCGTCGCGGAGATGCCCAGAAACGTGTCCACCACAGATTGATCGGTGGGCTCGGTCGGGAATTCGATGTCCCCGTAGTTACCACCCTTGTACAGATAGCCCCCGAAGGTGTCTTGGAGAACGGGAAGCGTCAACTGGGGGGCGCCGTTGACGTTGACAGAGTGATACGTGAGCACCAGGTTGAGCATGTGCGTCGCCGATAGCCCGTTGTCGACGGTGAGATCGGGGGCCACTCCCGCGATGATGTCGCGGTCCGTGAGGGGATCGCTCAAGCCCTTCTTGGCCACGGCAGTGGCCAGCACACGGAGGAACTCGTGGTCCCGTCGGATACGGGCAAGATCACTCTGCGCCTCTGGAGTCCAGTTGGCGGGGTTGTTGGACGTCACTCCCGGGCCTTTGTGCACCAGATGCCGGGCACGTACCACTTGGAGCGCGTGAAAGCCGTTGAGGTGGACGCAACCGACCGTCTTCACGTTGAGGTCTGATTCCGCGTCGTAGACCGGCTCGGGAAAGTACATGTTGATGCCACCCAGCGCGTCGACCACGCTGGCAAAACTGTCGAAATTGAGCTCGACATAGTGTTGAATCGGGATTCCGAAGTCTTCTTGAACGGCGGCCACGAGCTGTGTCGGGCCCTGGTACAGCGCTGCATCGATCTTGTTGGCACCGCCGATCCGCGCGTTAGGAACGAAGAGATCACGCGGGATGGAGAGTATGGACACGGTGCGGGTGTTCGGATTGAGGTGGAGGATCATGACAACGTCGCTGTTGATGCCGTTGACTCCCTGGTTGCAGATCCCGTAGCCGATGTACTGCTTCTTCAACGCGCAGCGGTCCGTGGACCCCACCAGCAGTATGTTCTCGGTCCCACTTTCGGTTCCGTGGGTCTCTCCGGCCGCCAGGCCTTTGACGGTGATGCGGTGCACCAGGTGGTTCAGATACCAGGCGTAACCCCCGACGCCGGCCACGATGAGCACAATCACGATCCCGAACACGGCCAACGCCCACTTGAGGCGTCGTCGTCGCCTCGATGCCCGTGGTTGTGCCGCTGCGATGCTCTCACCGAGGGCACGCAGGCCTACTTCGTTGGCCACCGGGCGGGCCGCGGCCGGATCTCGGTTCCCTGGCCCGGGGCCTTGCCTGTCCCGGGGGGACCCACCACCATGCATGGAGCGTCACGCTAACAACTCGACCTCGGAGGTTGTGATCATGCACGCACTAAACCTCGGGCACCACGCCCATGTTCGCCAGGGGGAGAGCCACCATCTATTCTTGTGGTGGGTAAACGGCCTCCGACAGATGTCGGAGCACGTGCGTTGCGCTTCCGCCGTATGGCCCATACCAGGCCTGCGCGCCCGCGCACCAGACATCCCTACGAAAAGGAGTAGCCATGCCCGCTGCTGAAACCACCCTTCCCTTCAAGGTCGCCGACCTCTCCGCGGCCGAATTCGGTCGCAAGGAGATCGTCCTGGCCGAACACGAGATGCCCGGCCTCATGGCCATGCGGTCGGAGTACGCGCAGCGCCAACCCCTGGCCGGCGCTCGCATCACGGGTTCGCTGCACATGACCGTGCAGACAGCCGTGCTGATCGAGACCCTGACCGCGCTCGGGGCCCGGGTGCGCTGGGCCAGCTGCAATATCTTCTCGACCCAGGACCACGCCGCCGGGGCCGTGGCCGTCGGTCCCGACGGGACCGTTGACGAGCCCAACGGTGTTCCGGTCTTCGCCTGGAAGGGCGAGACGCTCGAGGAGTACTGGTGGTGCACCGAGCAGGCACTCCTGTGGCCAGGTGAGGGAGGCCCGAACCTGATCCTCGATGACGGCGGGGATGCCACGCTGCTCGTCCACAAGGGTGTGGAGTTCGAGAAGTCGGGTTCGGTTCCCGACCCCTCCACGGCCGAATCGGAGGAATACCAGTACGTCCTGGCCCTCCTGGGCCGCAGCATTGCCGAGGACCCGCAACGCTGGACCTCCATCGCCAACGGCATCCTCGGCGTGACCGAGGAGACGACCACCGGCGTGCACCGGCTCTACGAGATGCAGAAGCGTGGCGAACTTCTCTTCCCGGCGATCAACGTGAACGATTCGGTGACCAAGTCCAAATTTGACAACAAGTACGGCTGCCGCCACTCGTTGATCGATGGGATAAACCGGGCCACCGATGTCCTCATCGGCGGCAAAGTGGCCGTCGTCTGCGGATACGGCGACGTCGGGAAGGGATGCGCCCAGTCACTCAGTGGCCAGGGTGCGCGCGTCGTCGTGACCGAAGTCGATCCCATCTGCGCGCTGCAAGCCGCCATGGAGGGCTACCAGGTCACCACCCTGGAGGACATCCTCCCGCTGGCCGACATCATCGTCACCACGACGGGCAACAAGAACATCATCACGGCACACCACATGGCCCACATGAAGCATCAGGCCATCGTCGGCAACATTGGCCACTTCGACAACGAGATCGACATGGCGGGGCTGATGAAGACCCCGGGGATCGAGCGGGTCAACATCAAGCCGCAGGTCGACAAGTGGGTCTTCCCCGATGGCCACGCGGTGATCATTCTCTCCGAAGGACGGCTCCTCAACTTGGGAAACGCCACGGGGCACCCCAGCTTCGTCATGTCCAACTCGTTCACCAACCAGACGATGGCCCAGCTGGAGCTCTTCACCCAGACCGGTCAGTACGTCAACGAGGTCTACGTGCTTCCCAAGCACCTCGACGAGAAGGTGGCCCGCCTGCACCTCGACGCCCTGGGGGTCAAGCTCACGGTTCTCACCCAGGACCAGGCCGATTACATCGGCGTGCCCTTGGAAGGACCGTACAAGCCTGACTCGTACCGGTACTAGACCCGGCGACGGGACACTCGGGTACGGCCCGGTTCTACGAGACGTCGTGCAGCGCGGCAATGGCGATCACCTTGCCGTTGGACGACACCACCTCGGCCTTCCGCACGTCCTGGGGCGCCACCCGAAGCGGTGCGCCCCAGGCGCCGTACCCGTCCTTCGCCGTGAAGGAACCCACCTTGTGGGTGACGCCGTCGCCGGTGACGACCTCGCAGGTGACCTTCCCCTGCGTCCCGGAGTCGGCCAGGGTCACGATCATCCACGGCTTGGACCCTCCGTAGGTGTTGACGCTGCCCACCGTGCTCCCGTTGGCGGTCAGGTTGGCTGTCGCGACCTCCACCCCGACCGGGCCGTCCGCCGCCTTCCCGCCGTTGTGACCCCCAGTGGACCATCCGATGCTCAGCCCGAGCGCCAGGGCGATCACGGCGGCCGCCGTGGCCAAGACCCAGCGAGGCGAGCGGGCGACCGATCCCGGAGGAGTCAGACGCCGACGTGATCGTTCGGGCGTCTCTGCCACCCCCATCTGGCTGAACAACCGGACCTCGAATCCCATGGGAGGCTCGATCTCGGGAGCCACGCTCGCCACGGCATCGGCGGCGTGGGACAGCTGCTCGAGCTCGTCGGCACAGCGCGGGCAGGAATCGACGTGGGCCAGGGTGGCGGCACGTTCGCGCCCGGTCAGAATGCCCAGGGCGAGCTCGGCCAGGTTGTCGGAGTACTCGTCGCAAGGGGTGGGGCGTGCACCTTCGATCATCGTTCGCCCTCTGTCTGCCGTACACGCTCGACCGCCGCACGTAGCCTGATGAGACCTGTCCGAATCCGGGTCTTCGCCGTTCCGAGCGGGATCGACTCCTCGTCGCTGATTTCGAGCGCCGTACGTCCGTAGACCGCCGCCAACACCACGGCGCGCCGCTGCTCGGGCGCCAGGTCCGCCAGCGCGGCACGCATCAGGTCGCTCACGTCGCCGCGCCCGATCGCATCTTCGGGATTGTGCTCGAGGCTCAGCATGGCCGATGCCGCAAAGTCATCGGGATCGGTCGGCACGGCCCGCCGCATGCGCAACGCGTCAATGGTCAAGTTACGGGTGATGGTCAGTACCCACGAGGTGACTGAGCCCCTGCGATGATCGAACACCGGGGCATGGCGCCAGACCCGGATAAGCGCTTCTTGGGCCACCTCCTCGGAAACTGAGGCGTCGTTGGTCATGGAGTAGGCGAGACCGAAGATCCGGCGTTGGTAGCGGCGCACGAACACGACGGCTGCCTCCTGGTCGCCCATGGCCATTCCGGACAGCAGGGCTTCGTCGCTCGACCCGCTATCGATCACGAATAACTCTCCCACGGACAGCAGTACGGGCGAAGGCCGCCTGGAGATTCACCTGGGCACGGAATCGGGACAATCCCGGCAGGGTCCCGCTCCGTAGTTCCTCACGAAGGGAGAGATGGACACCGTGTCGTACCGCACCGCCGCCTCACGAGACATCCCGGCCGGACCGGCCCCCTCGGCGTCCTCGGATATGGACCTGGGCCTGCGTCGACCTCCCTCGGAGCGGCGGCCGCGCTGGCCTATGTGATCGGAGCCGTGCTCCTGCTCGCCGGCCCTGTGCCTCATCGGGTCTGCGCCCGCGACCCGCCCCGCTCCTACCCCAATCGGAGCATCGTCCGGCGCATAACTAGCCGGGTCCGCGTCTTCTTCTCCCAGAGGGACGCGGGCCCGGCCTAGTTCTTCTGGCGCAACCCGGCGAAGAGGTCGTCTTCGGGCGTCGGTGCGTTCGTCGAGTCCTGCACCCGGACGAAGCTCTCCCACCCCATCATGGGGCGGAAGCGCTCCACTCCCATCTGCAGGAAGAAGCTGTTGTCGCTCTGGCTGGCGTGTGCAGCCAATGAGGCGAACTTCCGATCGGCCACCGCAGCGCAGTCCACCGTGGTGGTGATCAAGTCGTCGGGCGTCCCGAATTCGGGGGTTTCCTCGACCTCGGAAGGCATCTCGATCCCAGCCGCCGCCATCTGCTCGCCCATGGCGCGTAGGGCCGAGCGCGGCACCGCCGTGTAGTAAAGCTTGGCCGGAACCCCGCACTCGGCTATGGCGGCCAATGTAATCCGGTTGGCCTGGATGTGGTCCGGGTGCCCGTAGAAGCCGTTCTCGTCGTAGGTGACGACGACCTGGGGCTGATACTTCTCCATGAGCTCGGCCAGCCGGTGTGCTGCATCGGCGACCGGCGTCTGCCAGAACGCACCGGGTGCGACATTCTGCGGCCAGCCCTCCATGCCCGAATCGCGATAACCAAGGAGCTCGAGGTGCGACACCCCGAGGATGCGGCTGCTGGCCTCCAATTCCCGTCGCCGGAGGGGAACGACGACAGCCTCGTCGTGACCGGGCTCCCCTGGCTTGATTCCGCCGGGTGCATCCCCCAGCTCGCCGTTGGTGCAGGTCACGAGCACGGTCCGCACTCCCTCGTCTGCGTAGCGGGCCAAAATGCCCCCTGTCCCGAGCGCCTCGTCATCGGGATGTGCGTGGACGGCCATCAGCGTGAGAGGGAGATCTGCCATCTGCCCGAGCGTAGGGGATCGCCGCGCGGCCCCGAACGGAACGCTCAGCCCGCCGGATGCAAGAGGGCGTTCGCTCCGGCCGAGAATCCGGGGCTGGCCCACCGGCACGTGTCCCGGCAGAAATCGGCCAGCCAGGTCCACCCGGTCGGACCCCCCGGCGAGGCACAGGCCAACTCGACTTCGTTGGCGTAAGTCAGATCGACGAAGAGCGTGACATACGCGGCGCTCGGAATGAACTCGGACCCGGTGAAGCGATCACGGAACCTGAGCTCGCCGAGCTCCAGACCGGGTGCCGCGAGCTGGGGATAGAACGCTCCACGGTCACACGAGGCGTAGTAGTACACGAAGGCCTCCGCGTCGGGCCCCACTGCATCGACGAGTTCCCCTCGTTGGTCGAGCTCGACGATGTTGGGCGCAAACCCGTCCGTCCCGTAGGTGGCATGCCCCAACGCGGCCAGGGCCAGGAGATCGGTTCCACCCCAGTTGCGGACCAAAGTTTCCACACCGACCAAATGGCTCAACAGGTCCCCGAAGATGTGCGGTGTGGTGTGCGCCCCATGGGCCCGCAAAAAGGCCAGCACCGCCTGGCGCCCATCGGCGGCCGTTGTCGCCATCACGTCTGCAGATCGCCGACGCCGGCAGCAAGGGCCTCGAGCTCCGAACGCCACTCGCCGGGCGCGGCCAGGGGCCGGAGGATGAACTTGGAGAAGCCGACCGTGAGGAACGATTCGAGCAACTCCCGCAAGGCGTCGAGGCCGACCGGGAGGAGCTGGTCGAGAGGACGGCCCCGGGCTCTGCCGGCGAGGGCAGCGATCGCTGCGCTCCCGAGGTCGGTGCCGGCTGGCGCATACGGGATGCTGACGCCGAAGTGCTCCGGGCTGATGGCGCGGCCGTGGTCCGCCGCGACCTTCTCGATCACCCTCTTCCCGTCCGCCGCCTCTTGGGGCGTGCAGAGGGAGGGAATCCACCCATCGCCCAGGCGGCCGCAGCGCTCGAGCGCCGCCCGTGCGTTGCCCCCCAACCACACGTCAAAGGGGTCCTGGACCGGTCGGGGTGAGACCGTGACGTCGGTGAACGAACCCGATGGTCCCTCGTGGCTGACCGACTCGCCGGCCCAGAAGCGGCGCAGTACGGGCAGCGCCTCATCCATGAGGGCACCCCGTTCCGGCGGCGAGATGCCGACGGCGCTGCGCTCGGCCCCGATGGCGAGGCCGGGCACGAAGGTGAGCAAGAAGCGGCCGCCCGAGAGCTGGTCGAGCGTGCCGATCGCCTTGGCCAACCACACCAGGTTGCGGCCCGGGAGCAGCATGGTCGTGCCGATCTTGAGACCCGGGCACGCACCCGAGACCCAGGCCAGCCCCACGAGAGGATCCGGTCCGGGCCGAGAAAGGACTTCGGGCAGCCACACCGAGTCGAAGCCGCACTCGGCTATGGCGCGCCCGAGGGTCACCATGGCGTCGGGTCCCAGGTCATCCCCTCCGGCGCCGATGCCGATCCTGACCTTCATCGTCCTCCTTCGTCGGGCGCGTTGGCCAACGCTGCGAGGGCGCGCGCCAGTCCCGCATCGTCCACGTCCTTATGGGTGACCAGTCGCATGGTCTCCGGCGCGATGGTGCCGGCCAGGACGCCTTCACCCGCCAGGTATGCCAGGAGCTTTTCGGGTGCGCCATGGGCGAACGTCACGATGTTGGTGTGCACGCGGGCGGGGTCGAGACCGCACGCCGGCCAGCGCTCAGCCACCACCTCGGCCAGGCGGACGGCGCGGGCATGGTCCTCGGGCAGGCGATCGACCATGTCCCTCAAGGCCACCAGGCCCGGCGCCGCGAGCACACCCGCTTGTCGCATGCCGCCACCCAGGCGTTTGCGCTCGAGGCGCGCCTGGGCGATGACGTCGTCGGGGCCGGCCAGCAACGAGCCGACGGGTGCACAAAGGCCCTTGGAGAGGCAGCACATCACGGTCGTGGCGGGAGCGGCCCAGGCGGAGACGGCCACGCCGGTCGCTGCTTCGGCATTGAAGAGTCGGGCCCCATCGAGGTGAACGGGGACGTCGCCCGCGGCCGTGGCGACCGCATGCAGGCGGTCCATCGACCAGAGAGCTCCCGACGCGGCCATGTGGGTGTGCTCGATACTTACCAGCGAGACCGCTGGGTGATGGTACGACGATGCCTCCCGGGCCCATGCGACATCGGCCGGTGCCAGCATGCCGTCCGCGTCGTCAAGGGCATGGAACTGCACGGCCGAATTGCGCGCTGCGGCGCCGTACTCGTAGGACACGACGTGCTGACGTCGGCCGGCCACGACGGCCGTGCCTGCGGTCGTCAAGACCCGGAAGGCGATCTGGTTGGCCATCGTCCCCGAGGGGACGAAAAGCGAAGCCGGCTTACCGAGGCGCTCGGCGAACGCTTCCTCGAGCGCGCGCACGGTCGGGTCTTCCCCATAGTCGTCGTCGCCCACCACCGCCTCCGCCATGGCCCGGCGCATGTCCGCTGTCGGCTTGGTGACGGTGTCACTGCGCAGGTCGACGAGGTCCATCACCCGATGAGCCTAACCATGCGCCCATTAGGGTGAGTCCGTGCCTCCAGCTCCGCCACCCGAGACCGAGGACCGCCGACTCTTCCCGAGTGGACGTCATGACATTCATGAGCTCCTCGATGTCGAAGTCATAGAGGCCGGGCCCGAACGGGTGGTCCTGCGCCTGCCCGTGACCTGGAAGGTGCACCAGCCCTACGGCATTCTGCACGGCGGCGTGTCCGCCCTCCTGGCCGAGTCGGCCGCCAGCTTCGGCGCCTCGTTGGCCGCCGGTCGGGAGCGCCAAGTGGTGGGTATCGAGCTCAACGCCAGCCATCTGCGGGCAGTGCGCGACGGCCATCTGACCGCCACTGCGACGCCGTTGCGGGTTGGGCGCACCGTCCAGGTCTGGTCCATCGCCGTGACCGACGATGCGGAGCGGGCAATTTGTGCCGCGCGCTGCACCCTGGCCGTACTGGGAGGCACGGGAGGGGCGACCGGGGCCGTGGCCGGCCCAGAAGCGAGCGGGTAGGCGCGACCCGATCCTGGGCGTAACATGAAGGTGTGACGCCGGTAGGAAACGGAGCGCGATCTCCCATGCTCGGACTGATCCTCCCGGCCACCTTGCAGGAAGAACTTCCAGATACACGGGGTATTACCTCTGGTAGTACCCCGTGTACGGCACAGAACCTGATCGAGCTCTGCCAGCGTGCCGAAGCGACCGGGGCGGACTCTTTGTGGGCCGTCGACCACCTGTATTGGCCGCACCCCATCAACGAGTGTCTCACCACGCTGGCCATTGCCGCCGCTGCGACGCGACATCCCACGCTGGGATCGTGCATCTTGCAGCTTCCCCTCCGAAATCCTGCCGCAGTGGCCAAGCAGGCAACGGCGCTCCAGCACCTTTCCGGAGGACGGTTCGTCCTGGGTGTGGGTGTCGGCAGCCATCCCGAGGAGTACGCGCGCGCCGGCGTCGAGTACCACAGGCGCGGGCTCCTCATGGACCAGGGCATTGCTGCCCTGCACGAGGCGTGGGCTCCGGCCCACGATGCAGCGGTCGACGACGCTACCCGCACGCCGCCCACCCGGTATCGCCAAGACCCCCCGTCGCCCCGCGTTCCCTTGTGGATCGGCGGCTCGAGTCCCGCCGCGCGCCGGCGAGCGGCGGCGGTGGGCGACGGGTGGGCACCCCTCTTCCTCACCCCCGACGACTACGGGCCCGCGCTCCGCTGCTTACGCCAGGAAACCGAGGAAGCCGGGCGCGATCGCGGCGCCGTCGAACCGGCGATCGTGATCTTCGCCCGTGTCGGACCTCAAGCCGAGGCCCAGGCCCGGGGTGCCGCGTGGCTGTCGGACATGTACGGCGTCCCGCCCAAGGCGTTCGAGCGACATCTGGTTGCCGGGGAGCCCGAGGCGTGTGCCGCCGCGCTGGCCCGCTACGTCGAAGCCGGGGCCCGCCACATCATCATCATGGTGGCCGCCCCCGGTGCCGTGCGGCACTTCGGGCTCTTGCGATCCGCCTTCGTGGCCCAGACCGACGCCATGCCGGCCGGCGTGTTCGCATGAGACTCCTTCTGGCAGCGCGCGCACTGTGACAACGACCGACGTTGCCATTCTGGGCACGGGCATGACCGACATGAGCCGGCGTGACCTCTCCCCAGAGGCGATGGCATACCAGGCCACCCACGAAGCACTGGCAGATGCCGGCCTTGCGCCGAACGAGCTCGGGCTCGTGATCGTCGGCAATGCCACCGCCGGGCGCCTGAACGACCAGGCTTGTGTGCGTGGCCAGTCCTGGCTGCGCAAGGCCGGGCTGCACGACGTGCCCATCATCAACGTGGAGAACTCGTGTGCCGGGGGGAGCTCCGCCCTGCATCTGGCGACCATGGTGGCGGCCACCTCGGACCGCCCGATCCTGGCACTCGGTGTCGAGAAGATGTGGACGGGCAATCGGGCCGAGACGATGGCGGGAATCGAGGACGGGTTGCCGGCCGACTACCGCCATGACCTGCACGACCGGCGCCATGCCGACGAGAACCCTGCCGGCAGTATCTTGATGGGGCTCAACAACGACTGGGCCCAACGGTTGATGGCGGATCGGGGGGTCACGGCCCGCCAGATGGCGGCGGCCGCCGTCAAAGCGTTCGACCACGCGGCCCGTAATCCCTTGGCCCAACGTCAGCGCACGACGAGTGTGGAGGAGGTGCTGGCGTCGCCACAGGTAGCCGGCGTCCTGACCCGGCTCATGTGCAGTTCCTTCACCGACGGGGCGGCCGCCATCGTGGTGTCCGGAAGGGCAATTTCAGCCCCAGCCTCCGCCCCCCGTATTATCGGTTCGGTGGCCCGCTCCGGAAATGGACTGCTCGACTACCACGATCGTCTCTCCCAGGCCGCCGATGCCGCATGGGAAGCCTGGGGCATCGGACCCGACGATTTCGATCTGGTCGAGCTGCACGACGCCACCGCCCCAGAGGAGATCTACGCCCTCGAGTCGCTCGGATTCTTCGAGCTGGGCCAAGCCGGGCCGGCCACCGAGGCCGGCCACACCGGTATGGACAGCCCCGGCCTGGTGGTGAACTCGAGTGGTGGGCTGGTCGGCCGCGGGCACCCACTGGGCGCGACGGGACTGGCGCAGGTGGTCGAGCTGGCCACGCAGATCCGTGGACGCGCCGGCGCGCGCCAGGTCAGCGGGGCTCGTCTGGGTCTGGCCGTGAACACGGGAGGCATCATCGAGGGCGACGCCGGATTTGTCGGCGTCCACGCCGTGCGCGCCGGGTCCAGATGACCGGCATCCGTATCACCGGCTGGGGCATCGCCTTGCCCGACAAGATCGTGACCAACGATGACTTGGCCGCCAGCCTCGACACGAGCGACACCTGGATCACCGAACGGACCGGCATCCGTGAACGCCGCATCGGTGGCACGACCTCGGGCCTGGCCATCGAGGCCGGGCAGAACGCGCTCCGTTGTGCCGGTCTCACCGCAGACCAGATCGACCACGTGGTGCTGGCCACGACCACTCCCGACAGCATCGTCCCTGGCACCGCGCCGACCGTCCAGGACGCGCTCGGGATAAGGGGCGGTGCCTTCGATATCAACGCGGCCTGCTCGGGCTTCGTCTACGGCCTCGTGACGGTGGCCGGGCTCATCGCGGCGGGGGCCGGCCCGATACTGCTCATCGGCTCCGAAACCCTTTCGAAGATCACCGACATGGACGACCGGGCGATCGCCATCATCGTGGGTGACGGCGCCGGTGCCGTCGTCGTCGAGCCGGTCGACGGTCCCGGACAACTGCTGAGTTGGAACCTCAACTCAGACGGATCACTCCGTCACCTGCTCTACTGCGAGCATGGGGGGACCCTCTACATGGACGGCAAGGAGGTCTTCCGCAAGGCCGTCCGGGTAGTCGTCGAGTCGGCGGAGCGAGCCATGGCCGATGCCGGGCTGGGGCCCGACGACATCTCGCTGCTCGTCCCCCATCAGGCCAATCTGCGCATCATCGTGGCGGCGTGCCAAAGGCTGGGCATTCCCGAAGAACGCACCGTGGTGGTCATCGACCGTTACGGCAACACGTCCTCCGCCTCCATTCCGCTGGCCCTGCACGACGCCATCAGCAACGACCGGGTGCACGACGGTGACAATCTCCTCCTCACCGGTTTCGGTGGCGGCATGACGTGGGCCAGCGCCGTGCTGCGCTGGGGACCGTGAGCGGCCCGGCAGCCAAGCCGACCCTCGTCGTCCTGGCTGCCGGACGAGCCCGTCGCTACGGAGGCGTCAAGCCCCTGGCACCCGTCGGACCGCGCGGTGAGGCGGTCATCGACCTGGTCGCCAGCGATGCCTTGGCTGCGGGCTTCGGATCCATTGTGCTCGTGCTCGGTCCCGCCACGGGTCCAGCCATCCGCTATCACGTCGAGCACACGTGGCCCGCCCACGTGGATGTCCGGTTCGCCCTCCAACAAGTGCCCCTGGGCACGGTCCATGCCGTCCTGAGTGCGTCGGAACATGTCGGGGACACCCCCTATGGCGTGGGCAACGCCGACGACGTCTACGGGCGATCCCCGTGCTCCCTGCTGGCCGCGCACCTGATGGCGCTCGACCCCACCAATGCCTTGGTCGGCTTCCGCCTGGCCGATGCTGTGGTCGGCACGGCACCAGTCACCCGTGGCATCTGCCAGGTGGGTCCGGACGGGCAGTTGCGGCGGGTCGACGAACGGCGCCAGGTCACCGCCCAACCCGACGGCAGGTTTGCGGCGGCGGACGGAAGGGAACCGTCGGAGCTCTCCCCCGACGCCCGGGTGTCGATGAACCTCTGGGGCTTCACCCCGGCCTTCCACAAGACGTTGCAGGCCGCCATGGCGGCGTCCTCAGATGCATCCGAGGACGCCGAGGTGCTCCTCCCCGAAGTGGTGGCTGAGTCCCTGGACACATCCCCGTTCACCGTGCTGCCGGCGGCCGGCCGTTGCATCGGCGTCACGCACCCCGACGATCTCGCATTGGTACAAGGCGAACTGGCCCGCCAGGTCGGCCAAGGCGTGCGGCCGGCCGCGCTGTGGGCTCCCGGGGAGAACGTCTAAGCCTCCGGCGTCGGGTGGCGGAGCGTTGTGGCCCGCTCTTCGCTCACGACATGGGTCCGGACGCGACGCAACCCCGAGTAACCAGTCGGCCGAAGCCTCCCGTGCTCCTCGGGGCTACGTCTGAGACGAACCGTCAACACCGTTTTGGGATCGTGTCGGACAATCCCAACCCGGTCCGGGTCCGGCGGCTCCAGGGAAGTCACCATTCCGTCACACGGCACGTCTGTTGCCGAAAACTTCTCCCCGCTCCGGCCGCGAGCTCCTTGCAGAACTCAATGCCGACCCTCGATCCGGCCTTGCGGCTTTCTCTCGGCCACCTTCCGGCCCGCCTTGCGGCGGCCCTTCCGGCTTCCCTTCGTCCTGCCTTGCGGCTGTCCGTCGGGGTTCGGCGGGCTTCCGTCTCCGAACTGGTGTCACATTGCGCTTCCTGTCGCAGAAGGTCAATGCGATTTCGCGAAATCCATACGTTCTCCCCACCTTTTCACCAGTCATCCCCAGTGCGACCCCGAGAATCCCCAACTCATCCCCATGTCGGACCAACTCATCCCCATGTACGCGCGGAACGACGGAGTTCCCGCGCCGCCACGTGCAGCGCACGCGCCGCCACGTGCGCTCACAACGGGGTGACGTAGGCGCCCGAGATCCCGCCGTCGACGAGAAACGTCGAGGCCGTCATGAAGGATGCGTCATCGGAGGCGAGAAATGCGGCGGCGGCGGCGATCTCAGAGGCCTCGCCGAAACGACCCATCGGGATGTGCACAAGGCGTCGCGCCGCACGCTCGGGGTCTTTGGCGAAGAGCTCTTGGAGCAACGGCGTGTTCACCGGCCCCGGGCACAGTGCGTTCACGCGCACGCCCTGACGGGCGAACTGAACACCCAGTTCGCGGCTCATGGCGAGCACGCCGCCCTTGCTCGCGGTGTAGCTGATCTGGCTGGTGGCCGCGCCCATGACCGCCACGAAAGAAGCGGTGTTGATGACGGAGCCACCGCCGCGGGAGAGGAGGTGCGGGATCCCGAACTTGCAGCACAGGTAGACCGACGTCAGGTTGACCTCTTGCACCCGTTGCCAGGCCTCGATGCCTGTGTCGAAAATCGAGTCGTCGTCGGGCGGGCTGATGCCGGCATTGTTGCAGCAGATGTCAATCCCGCCGAAACGCTCCGCCACGGCCCGATAGAGGTCTTCCACGGCCGCCGCGGAGGTCACGTCGACCTCGACGAACATGCCGTCGATCGCCTCGGCCAGTGCTGTCCCGCCCGCCTGGTCGAGGTCGGCTACTGCCACCTTTGCCCCCTCGGCCGCGAACCGCTCGCACATCGCCCGACCGATGCCACTCGCCCCACCCGTGATCACGGCGACCTTCCCCACCAGCCGGTGGGCGTACGGCATGCTGTCGCTCATTGCTCTCCTCTGCTTTTCTTCTCTTCCGGTGTTCGGTACGTACCCCGTGATCGGGTGATCCAGGTCAGTCGGAACTGATGAAGACGTTTTTGACGTCGCTGAACGCGTCGAGAGCATCGGGCCCCAGCTCTCGGCCGATACCGGATTGCTTGGCCCCCCCGAAGGGCGTCCAGTAGCGGACCGAGGAGTGGGAGTTGACCGACAGCGTTCCCGTTTCGACCGCCCGCGCCACCCGCAGCGCCCGGCCGATGTCGCGGGTCCACAGTGAACCCGACAACCCGTAGGGCGTGTCATTGGCCAGCCGCACCGCGTCCGCCTCGTCCTCGAAGGGGATGACGACGACGACCGGACCGAAGATTTCTTCGGTCGCGGCGCGGTCCCTCGGATCGACCGGGGCCAGCACCGTAGGGGCAAACCAGTTCCCCGGACCATCCGGGCTCGATCCCCGGAATGCCACCGGCGCGCCGTCGGGGACGAACGAGGACACCGTGGCCAAATGTGCCGCCGAGATCAGCGGCCCCATCTCGGTCGCTTCCTCGGTGGGGTCCCCCACCACCACCCCGGCCACGGCCGGTTCGAGGAGGGCGAGGAACTCGTCATAGACCGATCGCTGCACGAGAAGGCGGGAGCGGGCGCAGCAGTCCTGCCCCGCGTTGTCGAAGACGCCGTAGGGGGCACGCGCCGCGGCCAGCTCGATGTCAGCGTCGGCGAAAACGATGTTGGCGCTCTTGCCCCCCAGCTCGAGCGTCACTCGTTTTACCTGGTCGGCGCAACCGGCCATGATGGTCCGGCCGACCTCGGTGGAGCCGGTGAAGCAGATCTTGCGGACGGCGGGATGGGTCACGAAACGCTGGCCCACGACGCTGCCCTTGCCCGGGAGCATCTGCAGCACCCCTTCGGGGAGTCCCGACTCCAGGGCCAACTCACCTATGCGCAAGGCAGTGAGCGGGGTGAGCTCGGCCGGCTTGAGGACCACCGTGTTGCCTGCCGCCAGAGCGGGCGCGAAGCCCCAGCCGGCGATCGCCATGGGGAAATTCCACGGCACGATGATCCCCACCACGCCGAGCGGCTCGTGGAAGGTCAGGTCGACCCCGCCCGGGACGGGGATCTGGCGCCCGCTGTGCCGTTCGGGCGCGGCGGCGTAGTACTCCAGGACGTCCCGCACGTTGCCGGCCTCCCAGCGGGCATTGCCGATGACGTGACCGGCGTTGGCCACTTCGAGCGCCGCCAGCTCCTCGCCATGCGCGTCGACCGCGGCGGCGAAGCGGCGCAACAGGCGGGCCCGGTCGCCGGGTGTCACCCGCCGCCATGTCTCGAAGGCCCTCGAGGCGCGGGCGATCGCCGCATCGACCTCGGCCTCGCCCAGGGAGGGGACGCGGGTGATCTCCTGACCTGTCGCCGGGTTGCGGACGAGGGTTGTGCCGCTCTCTTCGTTCTCCACGCTGTGATCATTGCCGATGACTGCGTGCAGCTTCGTCACAACCGGCACATAGGGTCGCGGCGTGACTCCCCCCACATCGGCCGCCATCGATCCCGACGCCTTCGTGCCTGACGACCGTCCTCGCTGCCATTGGGCCCAAGGCCCCTGGAACACCCCGTACCACGACATCGAGTGGGGTGTCCCGGTGCACGATGACCGGACCCATTTCGAGTTTCTGGTGCTCGAAGGTGCCCAGGCCGGGCTGAGTTGGCTCACCATCCTCAAGAAGCGCGAGGGATACCGGCGGCTCTTCGCCGACTTCGACGCCGAAAAGGTGGCCCGTTTCACGCCGAAGCGGATCGAAAAGATCCTGTTGGACCCGGGCATCATCCGCAACCGGGCCAAGGTGGAGGCCACCGTGCGCAACGCCCGCCACTTCCTGGCCGTCCAGGAGGAATTCGGTACTTTCGACGCCTACATGTGGGCCTTCGTGGACGGGCGCCCGAAAGTGAACAGGTGGGGTCGGATCGAGCAGCTCCCCGCCACGACCCCGATCTCTGATGCCCTCAGTGCCGATCTACGCACGCGGGGCTTCCGTTTCGTCGGGCCGACCGTCTGCTACTCCCACATGCAGGCGGCCGGTCTGGTCAATGACCACCTGGTGAGCTGCTTCCGTTTCGCCGAACTGACGCAGGACGTCGAAAATCCCATCAGCTCAGGGCGCGATCGACCTTTCAGGTCCCGATCGCCTGCTTGATCCAGTGGACGCCGCCGTCGGTCGTTTCCCACAGGTGATACGGCTCTCCGACCCACCGACCGACGGTGGTGTTCTCAAAACCCAGGAAGGGTTCGGTGGGAAAGAAAGCCTGGGCTTGGCCCGTTTCGCTCACCGCTGTTTGCCAGGAATGGCCTCCGTCGGTGCTGGCCAGGAGTACCCACTGCGTTGATCCGGTGCCCGGCGGCCCCGCCGTGCCGAGAAAGATCGTCGAGGCACTGGTGGCGGCAATCGAGCCGAGAAAGGCGGGGGGGGACACGACCGATTGCCCTGCGAAAACCACGCCGCTGTCGGTCGATACGGCCACATATGCCCGTTGGGACTGGGTGCGATCTCGACAGAGAGCGACGAGCACCGACTGCGCCGCCGCGTTGATGGCGACCGTGTCGAACTCGTCTCCCCCCACGACATCACACGGATCGGCCCGTTGGCCCCATGTGGTGCCACCATCCTGCGACATCATCAGCGTGGTATGGGCGTCGCCTCCGCCCGCCGGGTTTCCGTAAACGGCCACGTAGGCGTCGCTCCCCTGGCGGACCAGCTGGACGGCGTCCGCCTGGAAGGGCGCAGTGAGCGACTGCCAGGCGCTGCCGCCGGCGGGAGCCAACTGGACCGTGAGGTCGCACGGGCCGGGGCAACCGGTGTGGGTGAACGACACGCGCATGACGTTGGTGCCGGCCGCCTCGAGCGCGGTGACGTAGGGGCCCTCCTGCTGCGTCCAGGTGACACCGCCATCGGTGGTCACGTAGAGCTGAGGCCCGAACGCGTACCCGTCGAGATTGTTGGCGAAGCGGATATGGCTGACTCCGAGGAGGCCCGCGCCCGAGCAATTGCCCGACGGGGCGGCGATCGACCCGATCGGGGTCCACGCAGCCCCCCCGTTCGTGGTCGTGAGCACCTGATTGCCCGTGGCCTGCCCGCACGGCCCGTCATCGACCAGGGCCCAGCCATGGGTGGGGCTGATCCATGTGAGGTCTTCGACCACATTGCCCCCGGTCGTCGTGACGGGCTTGGTGGTGGAGGTGACGGGCTTGGTGGTAGTCGGTACGAAGGGTGTCGACGTCGTGCTGGTCGGACCTGTGGCATGAGGGTGCGGCGCCGTCCCCGAGCAGGCGGCGAGAAGGACGGCCACCAGCACCAACGCAGGGAAGGGTCGTCGCACCGTCACGTCCTCCTTCGGGCTTCATCTGTCACAAAGGCACCACGCCCGGGAGAGGGGATTGGTTGTCAGGAAGGCGGGCGGCCCGCACCCGGTGGCTATCGGGGTGCTCCGTTGGACGATGCCACGTCCACCTGGCGTTCCAGCTCCACGAACCAGGTCGACGCATTGGCGATTGCTCCCTCGGGGTCCTGCACCTTGTTGAGATAGATCTCACGGAAATGCTCGGGGACCCAGCGTTCGAACGATCCGTCTTCGATCTGGGACATCAGAGCGGCGACCGCATCGGGTAGCGGCATCCGCGCGATGCCCGCCCGCGCCGCGAGCGGGGGGTCTTCGCCGACGGCGTTCACCAGGTCGGTGTCGATCGGACCGGGGTACACGACCTGCACGACAATCCCCCGCGGAGAAAGTTCGGCTGCCATCGCCTCTGACCAGACCCCGAGGGCGGCTTTCGATGCTGCATATGCCGATTCGCCGGAGCCGCCGAGTCGCGAGGCCACTGACGCCACGTTGAAGATGCGGCCTTGGCCCCGCTCCAACATGAAGGGCAGCACCGCCAGCGTGAGGTGGACCGGCGCCAGGTAATTCACGGTCATCACGAGATCGACCTCGGCCGGAGTGAGGCGGGCAATCGCCCGGCGCTTGGGAATTCCTGCGTTGTTGACGAGCATGTCGATGCCACCGAGCTCGTCCTCGGCACGACGGACGAAATCCTCGAGCCCGTCCAGCCGGGATAGGTCCAGGACCCAAGAATGCGCATCTCCTCCTTGGTCACGGCACGTTCGCGCCACCTTTTCCAGCAAGTCAGCGCGACGCGCACAGATGCCGACCTCGGCACCGGCTTGCGCCATGGCCACGGCGAGGGCGGCACCGATCCCCGCCGACCCGCCCGTGATGAGCACCTTCTTTCCCTCAAGCACGGATGACGTCATATTGCCTCCCTTGTACGGCCGACGATCGATTGCTGCTCGTGGTGCCTTTCCAGCCGGCGCGGCTCTCTGTGGCTGACGTTTCCACGCTATCTCCGACGAACTTCGGCGGCAGGCGGCGGGTCGAGTTGCGGGATCGGGTCGAAGCGTCGAGCCCCCCACTTCTTGAGTAGAAAGGAGGGATGTCCAGCTTTGGAGAATTTGCCGGTGTCATCGGCCGTGATTGGAGCGACTCGACACCGTGGTGGCCGCGCGTGGTCAAGCCGGCCGACGATGCACCCAACGTCCTTCTGATCGTCCTCGACGACGTCGGGTTCGCCCAACTCGGGTGCTACGGCTCGGACATCTCGACACCGGTCATCGACGGGTTGGCGAACGAGGGTCTACGGCTGGCCAATTTCCACACGACCGCGCTGTGCTCCCCCACGCGATCGTGCCTGTTGACGGGCCGCAACCACCACAACAACGGAATGGGACGGATCGCGGATCTCGCCATGGGTTATCCGGGATATTGCGGGGAGATCCCCAAGGAGAACGGTTTTCTGTCCGAGATCCTGGCGGCCCAAGGATATGCCGCACTGGCGGTGGGCAAATGGCATCTCACACCGGAGGACGAGACCAGTATGGCTGCTCCCCGATGGACGTGGCCGCTCGGGAGGGGCTTCCAGCGCTGGTACGGATTTCACGGGGGGGAGACCCATCAGTTCGTGCCGTCCCTGTACCACGACAACCATGCGGTCACCCCACCGAAAACCATCGAGGAGGGATACCACCTCTCGGCCGACCTGGCGGATCAAGCGATCCATTACATCGGCGACCTGCGGGCGGTCGACGTCGACCAGCCGTTCTTCATGTACTTCTGCACCGGGGCCTGCCATTCCCCGCATCACGCACCACGCGAATGGATCGAGCGCTACGGGGGGCAATTCGATCAAGGTTGGGACGCGTGGCGTGAGCGAACCTTCGCCCGCCAACTCGACATGGGCCTACTTCCGGCCGGCACCGCCCTCTCCGAACGTCCGCCATGGGTGCCCTCATGGGCCGACCTCGAACCCGAGGACCAGCGGGTGGCCGCCCGGTTCATGGAATGCTTCGCCGCCTTCCTTTCCTACACCGATGCCCAGATCGGCCGGCTCCTCGATTTTCTAGCGGCCACCGGCGACCTCGACAACACCCTCGTCATCCTGGTCTCCGACAACGGGGCGAGTTCCGAAGGCGGCAAGGCGGGCTCGATCAACGATGCGCGGCTGGCCAACTTCGATCCCTCGACCGCCGCAGAGCTACGGCAGCGGATCGACGAGCTGGGCGGCCCCGGCGCGCACAACAATTACCCGTGGGGCTGGACGATGGCCGGGAACACCCCGTTCAAGCGGTGGAAGCGCGAGGTACACGAGGGTGGAGTCGCCGATCCCTGTATCGTCCACTGGCCCGCACGCCTGGGCGCGGCGGCAGGTGGGATCCGACGCCAATTCACCCACGCTATCGACGTCCTCCCGACCGTGCTCGAACTGATCGGGATCGAAGCCCCCGACGAGATTGCGCATGTGACCCAGCGGCCGATCGACGGGACGAGTTTCGCCTACCTGCTGGGGGTGGACGGTACATCCGCCCCGGGGCAACACGTCACGCAGTATTTCGAGATGTTCGGCTCACGGGCCATCGTCCACGACGGTTGGAAGGCCGTGACCTTCAAGCCGATGGCTCCGATGTACGACGACGGGCTCAGCGTGGATGCACCCTTCGACGACGATGTCTGGGAGCTCTATCACGTGGCCGAGGATCTGTCCGAAACCGTCGATCTGGCCCAGAGCGAACCGGCGCGACTGGCCGAAATGATCGAGCTGTGGTGGCAAGAGGCGGCGCACAACCAGGTACTGCCGATCGACAATCGAATTCTCCACGCTTTTCTGAATCCCAAGCCGGATCGCCGGCGCCCCCGGAACCGCTTCATCTATTACCCGAACGGTTCACCGGTGCCCGAAACCGTCGCTGTCGACACGCGCAACCGATCACATACCATTTGCGTCAGTGTGAGCATCCCGCCGGGGCTGGTGCCCGAAGGAACGTTGTTGGCCCAGGGCTCGGGGCTCGGGGGTTGGTCGTTTCACATCCTCGACGGTCGCTTGCGCTACGTGCACAACCTCTACGCCAAAGAGCGTTATCTCATCAATTCAGAGACGGTCATCGGTCCCGGGGAGCACGAATTGGCGTTCGTCTACGAACGAACGGGGGAACACACCGGGACGGCGCGCCTTCTTTGCGACGACGTCGTCGTTGGACACGGTGTGATCCCGCGCTTCACACCGCAGGCGTTCAACTATCACGGGGCGGGCATCTCGTGTGCCTATGAGCTCGGCCCAGCCGTAGGCGAAGGGTATATGGCTCCGTTCGCGTTCAATGCCGTTCTCCACCGTGCCGTCGTCGACGTCTTCGAACGGCCTGCTGTCGACCATGAAGCCAGGTTCACCGCCATCATGGCCGAGCAGTAACGGGCCCCTCGGCATCAGCGAAAGTCGAACGCCACCTTTATCGCGCCGCTTTCCTGTTGGGTGGCAAGGGCCTCGAAGGCGCTGTGCCAGTCTTCGAGGCGGAACGTGTGCGTCAACATCGGGCTGATGTCGATGCGACCCTCCTCGACCATCTTGAGGTAGTGCGCGATACCGTGCATGCGGACGCCGTCGACCTCCTCCACGCCGAAGGCGTTCGAGCCGACCCACGATATTTCCTTGAAGTACAGGGGGGACCATTCCCAACGGCCGGGGGCATTCACCCCGCTCTTGACGAGGGTGCCCCTCGCCTTGAGCACCCGCACCGCCACCTCGGCGGTCTCGTTCGTTCCCACCGTGTCGTAGACCACGTCGATCCCGCCCGGATGCGCCATAGGCAGCCCACCGCCCGACGTGGGAATAAGAGTGCCACCGGACCAGGCCACTATCTCCTCGATCAGGTCCGCCGCTTTCCCCGGGTCGACCACGGTCGCGCCCAAGGAACGGGCCAGCGCGGCCTGGGCGGGGAATCGGGCCACCACGAGCACCTCGACATCGGGATACAAGGCGCGCAACACGGCGGTGGCACACGTTCCGAGGGCTCCGGCGCCATAGACCAGTACCTTGCCCCCGGGAGGCGGCGAATGCCGGGTGACCGAGTGCAGCGACACTGCGAACGGGTCGGCCATGACGGCAACCTCGTCGGGAATGGAGTCTGGGATGGGAAAGAACATCGAGTCGTGAGCGGGGAGAAACTCGGCAAAGCCGCCGGTGGCGTCGCGCGACAGCCCGGTGTGTATGCCCGCAGCAAGCCGGCCGTGAAGGAAATTGTGGCAGAGGCTCAGGTCGCCCGCCACACATGCGGCACACTTCGGGCTTATGCCCCGTGGACCGCAGGTCAGCCAGGGGTTGAGGACGACCCGTTGTCCTATTTCGAGGCCCCGGGCATCCGGACCGAGCTCTGCGACCTCGGCGACGACCTCGTGGCCGAGCACGGTCGGGAACGTGAAGAATGCATTCATGGGGTTATCCCCATTTCCTTCACCAAAATCCTGGAAGATGTGCTTGGCGTCCGACCCGCATATGCCGGTCAGCCTGGTTTTTGCCATGACCCAGTCGGACTTGTCGGGGTGAGGCTCTTCGAGTTCCGTGAGCCTCATGGGCGTCGTGATCATCCCCGCCATGAGCGGATTGGTCGGGTCTGACGGGGTGTAGGGGTCGGGTTCTACACCGAACAAGAGCGCACGCATTTAGTGATTTCCTCCTCATGAGATGAGCCCTCACGAGCTCACTCGATACGTATGAAGGTGGAACGCCTGGTGGAGCACGTACCCGAGGGTGGAGTGTATCTGCGATCAGGCGAGCGAGACGGATGTCCGCGACGGTGCCGGCGTCATCGGTTCGTACACCGGGAAGTGACAGGCGGCAAAGTGACCATCGCCCACCTCACGCATCACCGGCTCCTCGTCGGCGCACCTCGCTTGGGCCCCCGGACAGCGGGTGCGGAACCGGCAGCCGCTCGGGGGGTCCAGTGGAGAGGGAAACTCACGTGAGGCGAGGGTCGACCGCTCTCTCGCCGGTGCTTCGGGGTCGGGAACTGGGACCGAGCTGAGCAAGAGCCGCGTGTACGGATGATGAGGGCGATCGTAGAGCGCTTCAGGTGGCCCGACTTCGCAGACCTTGCCGAGATAAATGACCACCACCCGGTCGCTGACGTTCCTCACCACAGCCAGATCGTGGGAAATGAAAACCAGCGTCAGTCCGTAACGCTCCTTCATCTCGTGCAAGAGGTTGAGGATCTGCGCCTGCACGGAAACATCGAGTGCCGAGACCGGCTCGTCGCAGATGAGCAGATGTGGATCGAGGACAAGTGCCCGGGCAATGCTGATCCGTTGGCATTGCCCGCCCGAGAACTGATGGGGTCGCCAGGTTCCCACCGCGTCGAAATCGAGACCCACGGCGTCGAAGATCTCGCGGACCTTCTTCTCACGCGCCGACCCCTTCTCGCCCCAGGCCACCAAAGGCTCCGCCACAATGTCGGCCACCTTGCGTCGAGGGTTGAGCGAGGAGATGGGGTCCTGAAAGATCATCTGGATCCTTGGTCGGACGTGGCGCAGCGGCTCGCCTCTCAGCGCACACAGATCGGTTCCTTCGAACTGGACCGAGCCCCGCGTCGGGCGCGGCATCTGCACGATGGCCCGCCCGGTCGTCGACTTGCCACAGCCAGACTCGCCGACCAGTCCGAGCGTCTCTCCCCGGCAGACGTCGAAACTGACGTCCGAAACAGCATGCAATGTCTGGTGGCCCACGGAGAACTCGACCACCAGGTTCTCGACGCGCAGGAGCACCTCTTTGTCCCGGCGCAAGTGGGCCGTACCCGGGCCGGGCATCAGAACTCCCTGCGCTCTGCACTCGGGCCCACGGTCGGGGTCGGGGTCGGGGTCAAAGGCGCTTCCCGAGACGGCGATCCCACGCCGAGCGGAAACCAGCAGGCGAACTCGTGCCCGATGGTCCGTCCTGCGGTCAGGGGAGGATCTTCGGACCGGCAACGATCTTGGGCACGGGAACAGCGTGGGGCGAAACGGCATCCCGGCGGAGGATTCGTCAGATCGGGCGGTCGACCGCCGATCGTCACGAACGTGGCGTGGCGTGGCCCATCGATGCGGGGTACGGAGCGGAGGAGTGCCTGGGTATAGGGCATCTGCATCTCTCGGAACAGGACGCGCGTGGGTGCTCGCTCCACCACCTGACCCGCGTACATCACGACGATCTCGTCAGCCCGAGTGGCCACGACGCCGAGATCGTGCGTGACGAGGATCATGGCCATCGCTCGGTCCTCCTGGAGGTCTTTGAGCAGATCGAGCACGTGCGCCTGGACGGTGACGTCGAGGGCCGTGGTTGGCTCGTCGGCCAACAAGACCTTCGGCTCGCAGGCAAGAGCCATGGCGATGGCGACCCGCTGGCGCATTCCCCCCGAAAGTTGATGCGGGTACTCGTCCAATCGCCGCTCCGGATCCGGCACCTCCACCGACTTCAAGAGCGCCAGCGACAGGCGACGCGCCTCGGCTGTGTGCATCCCCTTGTGGTACTCCAATCCCTCGGTGATCTGCCTCCCGATCTTCACCACCGGGTTGAGGGAGCTCATGGAGTCCTGAAAGACCATGCCGATCTCGAGCCCGCGGATCGCCCGCAATTCGGACTCGGGAAGCCCCGATATCGTCCGCCCGGCGAGAAGGACCTCACCACTGCGGAAGACTCCCTGGCGGGGAAGCAGGCCCATGATCGATCGTGCGAGCACGGTCTTCCCCGATCCGGATTCGCCGACAATGCCGACGACCTTTCCGGGTTCCGCGGTGAGGGAGACGCCGTCGACCGCATGGACCATGCCGCGTTCTGTCTGGAAGTGCGTCTTCAGATTGCGCACTTCGAGCACGGGTCCCACTCCGGTCACCGAAGGCGTGGGGGTGACCCTCGGCGTGAAGTGGCGCAAGATCGTCACAGACCTCCCTCCTTCACGTCCAAGTGACCCCGGAGTTCGTCACCGACGAAGTTCAGCGACAGGACGGTGAGGAGCATGGCGATGCTCGGCCAGAGCGCGATCAGGGGATACTTCGCCAGCACGTCCCTCCCCTCGGAAAGCATGTTGCCCCACGACGGGGAGGGCGGGCGTACGGACAACCCCAGAAACGACAGCGCACCTTCGGCCAAGATGGCTCCGGGAATCGCCACCAGTGCGACGGCCAGCGCGGTGGGCAACACGTTGGGGACTATCTCCCGGAAGATGATCCGCCGGCGCCGTACCCCGACGACTTGGGCCGCTTGCACGAATTCCCGGCGCGACAAGGAGATGGTGCTGGCGCGCACGACCCGGCAGAGGGGGGCGATCGAGAGAATCCCGATGGCCAGGGTCACATGAAGGAGAGTCGGCTGCGTAAACGTCACGATGGCCAGCGCCAGGATGAGAGAGGGGAACGCAAGAAGCACGTTCATCGCACCCATGATCACGACGTCTGCGATCCCACCCAGGTAGCCGGCGACAAGCCCGAGAGTGCCTCCAATAGCCACGCCGAGCGCGGTGGCCGCCACGCCAACGATCAACGACACTCGGGCGCCGTAGACGACGCGCGCCAACAGGTCGCGACCGAGTTCATCGGTGCCCAGGAGATGGGCCCAACTCGGCCCTAATCCCGGGTTGGCATTGCCGATGGCCGTCGGACTGTCCAAGGGCAGCACGTTGGCGAATATCGCCACGATCACAACGAGACCGATCCAACCGAGGGAAATCCAGAACATCACGCTGAGGCGTCGAGAACGGGCGTCTGTCCCGGCGAGGTCGGGCAGCACCAAAAGGGCGTTGCCACCATCCCCTCCCGCCAGGGTCGAGGAAAACGTCATTGCCCGCTCACCCGCATCCGTCCGATCCGCTGGTCACGTACCCGTGGGTCGAGCACCGGATAGAGGAGATCGACGATGAAGTTGATGACCACGAATCCCACCGCGACGACCAGGATGCATCCCTGCACCGTGACGTAGTCCCTCGAGAAGATGGCGTCCACCGTGAGGAGCCCGATGCCCGGGAGAGCGAAGATCTGCTCGACGATGAAAGACCCGCCAATCAGGAATCCGATGTTGATACCCGCCACCGTGACCAACGAGAACGTCGAGGGCCGGAAGGCGTGCCGCAACAGGATCCACCATGACGGCATTCCCTTGGCCCTCGCGGCCGTGATGTAGTTCTCCTCGAGCACGTTGATGATTTCGGATCGGAGCACACGCACGTAGATCGCCACTGAACCCAGGGCCAGCGTGAAGGCGGGCAGGAACATCGTACGGAGATTCGAAAAGAGACCGGCCGAGATCGGGGTAAAGCCCGTGGCCGGGAAGACGTGCCATCGGACGGCAAAGACGTAGACGAGCAAGAGGGCGACGATGAACGGGGGAAAGGCCAACAGGGCGAAGCTGCCGCCCGTCGTCACCCGGTCAATCCAGCTGTTCTTGCGATAACCGGCCCAGATGCCGGCGGGAATGGCGACGAGGAACGCCATCAGCTGGCAGAGAACGAGGAGCTCCAGGGTGACCGGCAAATGCTGGAGGATGGCCTGGGCAACCGGCTGCCCGTCCACCTCCGATGTGCCGAAGTTTCCCCGTAGTATCTGGCCGATCCAGTCGGCGTAGCGCACAGGCAAGGGATGATTGAGGTTGAGGGTCTTGTCGAGTTGGGCCACGGCGTGCGGAGTCGCGTTGGCGCCGAGGATGGAGAGGGCGGGACTGCCCGGTAACAAATTAAGTAACAGAAATGTGATGGCGGTTACGAAGAACACCACGACCACCAGCTCGACGAGTTTGATGGCGACTCTGCGCACGTCCCGAACTCACCCCTCTGACGTCGACCGGATTCGATGCTCCCAACTCAACTCATTGAGCCTTCTTATTGCTACATCACCGCGGCAGCGACGAACGACTCCGCCCGTGTCAGAGCACGTGGCACGTGGCACATGCATGTACCCCGCACCCGGTTGACTTTACTATTAAAATTTATAGCATTATCTAGTGGTTAGTGTTGCTGATTACGTCTGGAGCAAGGGGGAGCAAAACGTGCGCATTGATCGCCGGTCGTTCTTACAACTAGGAGCAACCACTCTCGGCGCAGCGGCACTGATGGGAGCGGCTGACCTCGGAGCACTCAGCCCCGCGGCCGGAGCTGCATCCAAACCGAAGCTGGGAGGGCACCTTCGGGTCGGCCTCCTCGCCGAGGTCAATGGGCTCAATCCCCTCGCCAGCTCATTGGCGACCTCTGGGACGTACTACGGGCGCGCCATCTTTGACCCTCTGGCCATCGTCGCCATCGACGGCACTGTCAAGCCGTATCTGTGCCAATCGATCATCCCCAACAAGGCGCACACGTCATGGACCTTCAAGCTACGCCCCGGAATCAAGTTCCACGACGGTACGGCGTTGGATTCGACGGCACTGGTCGGCCAGTTCCAACACATCCTGCACAGCCCGTTCTCAGCTGTGTCCGCCTTCTCGACCGTCACTGCGATTCAGTCGGTGGATCCCCTGACAGTTACCCTTCAGCTCTCGGCGCCGTGGGTGGCCCTTCCGGCCTACCTGACGGGCACGGTCGGTCCTGGTCAGCTGGGCTTCATGGCTGCCCCCAGCATGCTCGCCAACCCGAACGGCGCCATGCAGCCCGTCGGTACCGGTCCATTCATCTTCGAGAGCTGGGAGCCGGGCTCGCACCTGGTCGTCAAGCGCAACCCGAACTACTGGCAGAAGGGATTGCCCTATCTCTCGCAGATCACGTTCACGCCGATCGTGGACGACACATCGAGGTACCAGAGCCTCCAGGCCGGAACATTGGACCTGATCCAGACCAGCGCTCCGCTCGTCGTCAGCCAAATGCTGAGCGATTCGTCCATCAACGTGCTCGACAACATCAAGGCTCCTCCGATCGAGCCTTCCCAAAGTTTCATCATGCTGAATACCGAGCAACCGCCTCTCGACGACGTTCGGGTGCGTCGAGCGCTCGCCTACGCCACTGATCAGAAGAGGGTCATAGCCGTATCCGGCGCCGGGCTGGGCGTTCCTTCGACGGGGCTGTTCTCTCCGGGCAACAAGTACTACGCCCCGACCGGGTACCCGGGGTTCAACCTGAAGAAGGCGAAAGCGCTCATTGCCGAGTACCGTGCCGCCAACGGGGGGTCGGCCCCCGCCAGTTTCCCCATCCAGGTCGACGGGACCACGTATCTCGACACGGCTCAGCAGCTGCAGCAAATGTGGAAGTTGGCGGGCATCAACGTGACCATCGATACGGTCGAGCAGGCCACCGGACTTACCCAGACGCTCCAGGGCCGCTACTCCGCCGCGACGCAACAGCAGTACGAGGCGGCTGACCCCGATCAGAACTACGCCTACTGGTCGAGCAAGAACAGCGGGCCGCTCGGGAGTATCGCGGTCAACTTTGCGCGCTTCAGCAATCCCACCATCGACGCCGCCCTCAATACCGGTAGATCCGATCCTGATCCGGCCGCTCGCATTAAGGCGTATCAGACCATCTCCGACCAATTCGCCACGTACGTGCCGTACGTCTGGATCAACCGTCAGATTTGGGCAATCGGTACCGGGAAGAACGTCCAGGGTGTTGACAAGGTGGCGATCCCGACCGGTGGCTTTGCCCTCCCCCTCACCCAAGGTGACGTCTGGATGCAGCGCATCTGGATACGTTGAGACCCCGCCGTCCATCCTGAAACGTGATGATCACAGCCGCACGGCGGTGCACGAGAATTGCAAAGAGCGCGAAAGGGGTAACCAGTGCGGGATGAGCCATTTGGCGGGGTGATCGGGCGCTACCACGACGAGTCGACGCCGAGTTGGCCCGAGCCGACGAGGGCGCCGCGGGGCGCGCCGAACGTCGTGATCGTCGTGCTCGACGACGTCGGGTTCGCCCAGCTCGGCTGCTTCGGCTCCGATATCGCCACCCCGAACCTCGATCGCCTGGCGGCGGAAGGCCTGCAATACACGAACTTTCATACCACCGCCCTGTGCTCACCGACCCGGTCGTGTGTGTTGACGGGTCGTAACCACCATTCGAACGGCATGGGAAGGGTGATCGAAATCGCCAGCGGGTACCCCGGGTACAACTCGCGGATACCTTTCGCCAACGGGTTCCTCTCCGAGATGCTCGTCGAGATCGGGTATTCCGCCTATGCCATCGGCAAGTGGCATCTGACGCCCGAAGACGAATGTCACGCTGGTGCCAGCCGGGCCCGATGGCCCCTCGGCCGAGGGTTCGAACGCTTCTACGGATTCATGTCTGGAGAGACGCACCAATTCGTCCCCAACCTCATCGACGACAACCATCTGACCACCCCGCCCTACGGTCCCGACGAGGGCTATCACCTGACCACCGACCTGGTGGACCGGGCTGTCAGTTGCGTGCGGGACCTCCGGGCGTCCGACCCCGACAAGCCGTTCTTCCTCTACTTCGCCACGGGCGCCTGCCACTCGCCCCATCAGTCCCCGAAGGCCTGGATCGAGCGCTATCGCGGCGCCTTCGACGACGGCTGGGACCGCTGGCGGGAAGAGACCGCACGACGACAGGCGCAGATGGGTGTACTCCCCGAAGGAACCGAGCTCTCGGCTCGCCCCGACTGGGTGCCGCCGTGGGACGCACTCTCGGCGGACGAGCGCCGACTCTACGCCCGCTTCATGGAGGCCTTCGCCGCCTTCCTCTCGCATACCGACCATGAGATCGGCCGCCTCGTCGAGTACCTGCGCCGGACGGGCGACCTCGACAACACGATGCTCTTCGTGCTCTCGGACAATGGCGCCAGCTCTGAGGGTGGCCCGACGGGGTCCATCAACGACGTGCGACCCTGGAACGGCGTCGCCACGACGGTGGAGGAGGCCCTGGCCCATATCGACGAGATTGGCGGTCCGCGCTGGCACAACAATTACCCCTGGGGATGGACCGTGGCGGGCAACACCCCATTTCGCCGCTGGAAGCGCGAGGTGCACGAGGGTGGAGTGGCCGACCCGCTCATCGTCCATTGGCCCAATGGGACGGCCGACCCTGGCTTTCGTCGCCAGTACGTGCATGCCATCGACCTGGTGCCTACCGTCCTCGAAGCTGTCGGGATCGTGGTACCCGAAGAGATTCGCGGCGTGGCCCAGCGCCCCATCGAAGGGACGAGCTTCCTGGGCTCCATCGCTGATGCCGCGTGGCCCGATGCGCACACGACGCAGTACTACGAGATGTTCGGCTGCCGCGCCCTGTACCACGAGGGGTGGAAGGCAGTCACGTACCACCCCATCATGCAGACCGAGCCAGGCATCGACGCCGATGAGTGGGAGCTCTACCACGTCGCCGCCGACCCCTCGGAGTGCCACGACCTCGCCGCGCAAGAACCGGCCAGGCTGAGCGCGATGATCGACCGTTGGTGGGTCGAAGCCGGCCGCTACCAGGTGCTGCCTCTCGACCCGCGGCCACTTCCCGCACTCGTACACGAGCGCCCCCTGAGCGTTGCCCCCCGCCAGCGCTACGACTACTACCAGGACGCGGCCCAAGTGCCCGAACTCGTGGCCGTCAACGTCAAGAACCGCACGCACCGCATGGTGGCTGAGGTCACAATCCCCGACGGCGGAGCGGAAGGCGTCCTCCTCTCCCAGGGGTCGTTGCTCGGTGGCTGGTGCTTCTACCTCGAGGGCGGCGCCCTGCACTACGTCCACAATCGGGCAGCGACGGCACCCGATCATCTCCAAGGTGAGGTGCACCTTGCGCCCGGCCCACACACGCTGGCCTTCGAATACGCCAAGCTCGGTGAGCATCGAGGACGGGCGCGGCTGCTGGCCGACCGCGGCGTCGTGGCCGAGGGGACCATCGAGTTCTTCACCCCGGGTAGGTTCTCGGTGACCGGTGCAGGCGTCACCTGTGGCTTCAGCAACGGCCTTCCGGTGATCGATGAGATCCCGCCGCCTTTTCGCTTCAGCGGAATCATCGACTCTATGTTCGTCGAAGTCGACGGTGAGCCGTTCATCGATCCGCACGAGGAGGTCGACGCGATCATCGCCATGCAATGAGTGGCGGGCTCAGGGAGTTGAGCAGGTTCGGGGCTCAGACGCCCAGCGGGGACCAGTGCACACCGTCAACGGTATGCCACAGCCCGACGCCGTACTGGCAGATCCACCCCTGGGTTGCGCTGATGAAGGTGACGTTCCCGGGACCGCCGCTCCCGAACCCGGCCGTGTCGAGCCCGGGTACCGCCGTCCACGACCGGCCGCCGGTCACCGTCTTGAACATCGCGGTGCGGAACGGGTAGAGCCAGGCCGTGGTCGGGCTGGCCACGGCAAGATTCTTGTGGCCGATCGAATAGGGCGCGATGTACCCAGCCAGCGGAAGGGCGCTCGGTTGTGACGCCGGAGGTGGCGGTGTGCCCAAGCCGGTGGCCGACGCCGTCCGTGTCCACGTCCTGCCCCCGTCGGCCGAGCGGTACAACTCCTTCGACTGATCGCCGGCCGAAGCCTGGCTCCCGCAGAGCAGCCAGAGGTCGTCGGTTCCCGAGGCGGCGATCTCGGCGCCCAGGTCGAATGCTCCCTGGCATGGCACCGGCCGGGCCTGCCACGTCGCACCGCCGTCGCCGGTGTAGCTCAGCGCGATGGCACCAGATAGGTCAGGGGCGCTCGCCGTGAGGACGTACGACCTGCTGGTCGTGATCCGGGCCAACTCCACCCCTTGGGCCGCTGGAGTGGCGCCCATCACGTCGGCAAAACCCGTGCTGCCCACCGTGTGCCACGATGCGCCGGCGTCCAGGGACTGCTCCATGGTCAGCGCGCAAGGAACGACCGGCTCGCCTCCGTGAGGCTTCACGTCACACGCCCCCGCCAGGGCCCACACATTGGTGCCTATCGCGCTGACGTCATAGACGACCGGGCCGATCGGAGCCTCATGCCAGGAGATCCCGCTGTCGCTGGTGACCCACAGCGGTGCCGCCCCGTCCGTCTCGCGCGCCCCTCCCCAGAGGTAGCCGTGTGCGCCTTCGAACTCGAACTGGCCCGGATACCCGTCGCTCTCCCCATAGCCGGCCGGAAGACTGCCGTTCTGCACGTGCCACGTCTCGCCACCGTCCGCCGTCGTCGCCAGGACGGCGCCGCCGCGATGTGCGGCCAGCGCGAATCCGTCGTGCTCGTCCGCGAACACAACGTTGACGAGCGCGGTGGCCGGCACCGGCGTCCCGATCCCCAGCGGTCCCCTCAACGCGTTGAACTGGTAACCGGTCTCCGTCGTCGAGATGTGCTCTGAGGGCGAGCGGCCGGCGAAGAATCCGGCGATTCCGGCCACCACGATGACGCATGCCGCCACCGTGCCCACGCGCCGCCGCAGGCGGATGGCGTCGGCGCGCCGAACGACCTCTGCCATCTCACGGGCGCCCGGGGAGACCCCAGCCGGATGGTCAAGATGCCCAAACATCGTTCCCGTCCATTCCCCCGGCTACGGAGAGGTGGCGCCGAAGTGCCGTCAGACCTCGAGCGCCGTGACTCTTGACGGCACCAACGGAGCATCCCATCTCCCGCGCGACCTGGGCTTCGCTGAGGTCACCGAGGTACCGCAGCACGACTGCCTCGCGCTGGCGTCGGGGCAGGCGGCGAAGGGCGACCACGAGGTCACCTCGTTCGCCGAGGTGGGGATCGACCAGGCCGACCGGACCGGTCATCGGCGCGGCGGGGCGCCGGCGGCGGCGGTAGCGGTCGATGGCCAGGTTCGAGGCGACGCGGGTCACCCATCCCTCGGGTCGGTCCTTGAGGCGGGACCAACGGACGACGGCCCTGGCCAACGTCTCCTGCGCAACATCCTCGGCATCCCCCTGATCGCCCAGAATCCGATAGGCCACGCGGTAAGCCAGGCGATACAGGTTCTCGAAGGCCAGGTCAAAGCCGTCTGGTAGGGGCGGCGGCATCAGGGCTGTGCCCTTGTGGCGATCCCCATCCTGTGTACCCCGATTCCCCCGCTGTTCGGCGTGCGCCTGGCCGTATCCACTCATTTAGCAGGTTCACGTCCCAGAGGCCCGCGGCGTTGTCCTCCGCCGCCGAGTTTGTCGGCACCACCGAACTCTTCGCGACTAGACATGGCTCACTCGTGTCGGTCTGCGTAGCAGGTTGTAACGAGGGGGAGGTACTCGTGCAGGGAATGCAGGGTCGCTGCTACATCGTCACGGGGGCAGCGTCGGGCATCGGCTGGGCCACGGCGGTGCGCCTCCTGGGTGAAGGTGCCTTTGTCATGGGGGCGGACCTGAAGGAGCCGGCGACGCTGCCTATCGGCCACCGCTCCGGCGACGGCAAGTGGGCGTTCACTCACACCGACGTCACCGACGAAGGATCGGTCGAGCATCTCGTGCGGGCCACCGTCGAGTTCGGAGGCCGTGTGTCCGGCCTGGTGACGGCGGCCGGTGTGGCCGGAGGAGGGCCGGTCCATCTCTTGCCCCGAGACGAGTGGGAGCGCGTCCTGGGAGTCAACCTGACGGGAACGTTCCTCACCGCCAAGCATGTTCTCGCCCGGATGCTGGACCAGCCTTGGGTGGACGGTCAGCGCGGCGCGCTGGTCACGATTGCCAGCATCGAGGGCTTGGAGGGAACGGCGGGTGGGAGTGCCTACAGCGCGTCGAAGGGCGGCGTGGTCCTGCTCACCAAGAACATGGCCATCGACTATGCGGGGCGCGGCATCCGGGTCAACGCCGTCTGCCCTGGCTTCGTCGCCACACCCATGACCGCGGGCATCTTTGACGGACCCGGCATGGAATCGACCCTGGCCGACGTTATCGAGCACCACAAGCTGCGACGCCTCGGGCGTCCGGAAGAAATCGCGGCGGTGGTCGCGTTCCTCCTCTCCGATGACGCATCGTTCATCACGGGCCACGCCATGCCGGTGGACGGTGGCTATACCGCCGGTCGAGACCACGGCGTCACTGCCCTCCTCGGACTCTCCGGGCCCGAAACGAGCGAGCGGCGGCATTGACCTGGCTCGCCCGGTCCACCATCCGCCCGCGTCCCGCGAGCGAGATACTCGACAAACTCGCTCTGGCGTTGTAACAACTCCGTATTCCCCCGCATCCCTCCCTTGGCATCCGCCGGTTCGCGTCCCGTTGACCCGGTTCGCGTCCGCACACCCCCGGGAGGACCACGTACTCGGGAGCGACGCGGCCCTCGACCCTGGACCCGCGATCCCCACGGCCGTCACGGCCGGCCCGACGCCGGGCGGCATAGCCGCCCTCAGGGTGCGCCACCTGCCGTGGGTCCTCGTCGTCCTGACCGGTGCGTACGGGATCCTCGTCCGGGTGTGGCTCCTCGCCCACCTCCCCCTCTTCGGGGACGAGGCCGTGGTCGGCCTCATGGGACGGGGCATCCTGGCCGGACACCTGGACGCCTTCTTCTGGGGCCAGAACTACGGGGGGGCCGAGCCCTATGCCGTGGCCGCAGTGTTGGGCCCGATCAACGGCGGACCGATGGGGCTCAACGCCACTCCGGCGATCCTGGCCGCGGTCGCCGCCGTACTGGCCTATGGCGTGCTCCGCACCGGTCGCGCCAGCCGCTCCCTGGCGGCAGTGGGTGGCGCCATGGTCTGGATCTGGCCCTACGCCGCCACATGGAATTCGGTGCGCGAGATCGGTTTTCGCGGCGCCACGCTGTGTTGCGGCCTCGTCCTTGTGCTCTGTGCCCTGCGGGTGCAGCAGCACCGTGCGGGCACGGCCACCCGCCTGATCCTGGGGCTGGCTGCCGGCGCCGGATGGTGGGCCTCGCCCGAGATCGTCTACTTCGCCGTCCCGGCAGTCGTCCTTCTGGTGGCCGGCTGGGATCGCCTCTTCTCGTCGCCCGCGCTCGACCAGCACCGTTGGTCCGGGCCATGGCGCGTGATCCCGCTCCTCCTGAGCACGGCCGGCATCATCGTCGGCGCCCTCCCCTGGCTCTACGCCAACATAAGGTCGGGCTTTGCCTCGTTGCAGCTCGGCACTCCCGCTCCACCCGGGTTTGGCTATGGGACCCGCGTGTCGGTCTTCTTCCACGATGTGCTTCCTTCCCAGCTGGGACTGCGGACCGTGCCGGGCGGGGCATGGCTCGGCGGAAACCCCCTCGGGAAGGCGCTCTTCGGGGTGGTCCTCGTGGCGCTGGCGGTGATGCTCGTGCGTGCGGCCTGGATGGCCCGGCTGGGCCGGGCGGCAGCTCCCCTCGTGGCTTCAGGCGTGGCCGTGGTGGCCTTCCCGTTCATCTACGCGATCTTCCCCACCTCGTGGTATTGGGCCGATGGCCGCTACGGCGTGTACCTTCCCCCTCTCATCGTGTTGCTGGCCGTGTGGTCGTTACCCTCGGTGATCGTCTCGTCGTCCACTGCCGGCGCGCACACCCGACATCGTGGTTCCATGATGCGAACGGCGGCAGCCCTCGCCAGCGTCGGTCTGCTGGCGGGCGCCTGCTCGACCGCCGTGATCGCTCACGAGTCCGCCGGGATCCCGACACACCCGGGGGCGTTCTTCTCGGGCTGGTCGGATCCGAACCAAGCCGCTCGCCAGGTGATCCGATCCCTGGCGGCGCATCACATCCGCACCGCGTACGGCGACTATTGGACCGCGTACGACCTCGACTTCCTGGCGCCGGACATCGTGACTGTCAGTCCCTCCCCGCTCGATCCGCGGCGCTCGCGCAGCCTGGCCCGCACCGTGGCGAGGAGCACCCCGCAAGCCTGGCTCTTCTTTGCCCCGGGGGACGAGGTGGCGGCGGCGGTCACCTTCTCCAACCCCGACCCGGGCCCGGGCGGCTATTCCCAAGCGGCCTTCACCGGCTACCTGACCGCCCACGGGAACAGCTACCGGGTCGTCCGCTTGGGCGTCCTCGATGCGGTCATCCCCCGCCACCCGGTCCGCCACCTGCCCCCGCTGGGCTGAGGCACCCCGGGGCGGAGACGGCTCACCCCAGGACCAGCCGCCCGCCGCTGTAGTCAAAGATCACCCAGCCGAAACGTTGCAATTGATCAGACCCGATCAAACCGGCGGTCCCGTTCGCACTGATCAGCCCGAAGTTCGCCGCGCCGAGAAGTTGGGGGTAGAGCTGCACCCCGGGGATCGACCAGGGCCCGCTGCGGACCAGGGGGGCGGTGATGGTGGAGCACACCGTGGGTTGGCGCTGGGCCAGGTCAGTGAAGGCGAGATGGGCGCTCTCGGCCACCGAATTGGCCACCACGGACTGGGAAGAGCCGGTGTCGACGACGAAGGTGCGGGCCGCCCGGTGACCGAAGCGCAGGCGGACATTGAGCGAGACGTCGCCCGGTGTGAGCACCACGGTGAGCGGCACGGTCGTGCCCACCTTGCCCTGGGTCAACACAGCAGAGGGGGCAGGCCCTGTCGGACCGTGCACGTCCGGGGGATTGTGCGGCGGCGCCGGTCCCTGGGGGCCGCCGAACGTCAGTGTCTGCGCGCGGAAGTCGATTCGCACCGCCCCGAAGCGGCTCAACACATCGGAGCCCAAAAGCCCCACCGGCTGTCCCGCAGTGCCGAAGTCCGGGAGAGTGGCGGCCGTCAGCGACTGCGGGGCCAAGGTCACTCCGGCCACCGACCACGACGTCACACGGACCGGTTGTGCGGTCCCCGTGCAGCCGATCCCGCTGAACCCGCTCGGCAACCCGTCGTGCGCCAACTGCAGCTTGGTCGCCAGGCGGCGATCGATGATCGACTCGCCGGCCCCCGAATCGAGGGTGAAGGGGTAGGGGCCCTTTCCCTCGATGCAGACATTGACCATTTCGGCCACCTGGCCCGCCACGGTGCTGACGGTGATCGGGACGCGCTCGGCCCCGCCCTCGAGTGCGGTTGCCCCACCGCATCCGGCGGCAACCGGGGGGAGCGCGAAGTTCACGATCGGCTCGACGTGGATGTGCGTGTGATGGGCATTGACCCGCGCGCCCACCAGCGCTGCGGTCGCCACCATGAGGGCGATGAATGGGCCGGCGATTCGATGCACGCCCTCAGTCCCGTCGCCGCGCCAGGCGCGCCGTGGCCATCCCCATGCGCACGCCGAGGACGATCACGGCCAGGGGAAGCAGGGCGCGGCGCCAGCCCGACGTGGTGCGGACGGTGAAGCGCAAGGCCGAGCGATGGTGCGCCAGCGTCATCGTGTAGGGGTGCCGCGCCGTGCTCACCCCTTGCACGTGCGTCACGCTGGCGGCACCGGTGAACCCGACCCCCCAGCCCGCTTGGTGAGCTCGCCAGCAGAGATCCGTGTCCTCGAGGTACATGAAGTACGCCTCGTCGAACCCTCCCAACTCTTCGAGCGCCGTGCGGCGCGCCAGGAAGCAAGAGCCCGAGATCCAATCGGCCTCGACCACGGCTCCCTGGTCCGGGACGCCGGGGTTGTAGCGCCTGGTGAAGCGGTTCTCGGGATTGAAGAGTCCGAACAACGCATGACCGGCGGCATCGAGGACGGAGGGAAAGTGACGCACCGATGGGTAGATCGCACCCTCCGTCGTGAGGATCCGTGGACCGACCAGAGCCCAGGCCGGGTGCGTCTCGAGGGCCGTCCGTAGCGCGTCGAGAGCTCCCGGATGGACGTGCAGATCCGCGTTGGCGACGACGACCCATGTGGGCGGCGGCACCATCCCGCTGAGCGCAGCCAGTCCCCGGTTCACCCCCGAGCCGAAACCCAGGTTCCTCTCCGGCTGGAGCACGAGGACCGGGGCGGCGGGATCCTCGTCGAACAGCGGGGCCAGCGCGCGCGTCGTGCCCCCGGTGGCCCCGTTCTCGACCACCACGACGAGGGCAGCACCGTCATCGAGAAGGGAGCGCACGCACGCGTGGAGAAGTGGACCGGCATTGTGGTCCACGACGACGGCTGCAACCGGGCTTGGCACCGCGGGCTCAGTACTCCTTGGCAAAGCGGAAGCGCACGAGGGCCGCCAGTGCGCTGAAGCCGTCGCGCCAGGTGATCTTCTTGCCCTCATGAGGTTCGCGGCCGGCGTACGAGATAGGAACCTCGTAGATGCGGTATCCCCGACGCAGGACCTTGGCCGTTATTTCGGGCTCGAAGTCAAAGCGGTTCGAGACGATCGTCATCCCCGCGATGGCCCTCGCGTCGAAAAGCTTGTAACACGTCTCCATGTCCGACAACGTCGAGCTGTAAAGGAGGTTGGTCGTAAAGGAAAGGACCCGGTTGGCGAACCAGTGCAACGGCAGCATGTTCTTGCGCTCCCCGGTGAAGCGGCTGCCGTAGACAACGTGCGCCTTGCCTTTGAACATTGGATCGAGCAGGCGGGGCCAGTCGTCGGGATCATATTCGAGGTCGGCATCTTGAATGAGCAACAAGTCGCCTGTGGCCGCGGCCATGCCGGTCCGGATCGCCGCGCCCTTTCCCTGGTTCTGGGCGTGGCTGATCACCCGCACCGTCGAATCCTGCAGGGCGCCGAGGACCTTGTCCGAGCCGTCAGTCGATCCATCGTCCACGACGATGATCTGCAGGGTCAGTGGCAACTCGACGGCACGCATGCGGCGGACGACCTCGGCCACGGTCGTGCGCTCGTTGAAGACCGGCATGATCACCGACAGCGTCGTATAGACGGGGCGGACGGGAGACTGGTCGTCCGGCATCGGCTCCCCACCCGTCATGATGGCCGCACCCGTGGCGCCAGATACTCCATCGTCCGAGTGATGCCGTCCCGCAATCCGACGAGCGGGAACCAACCTAACTCCGAGGTGGCCAAGGTGATGTCCGGGCAGCGTCGCACGGGATCGTCGGTGGGCAGCGGTTCGAACGTGATCGGGGAATCCGAGCCTGACAATTCCAGGACCGTATGGGCCAGCTCGAGAATGGTGCGCTCATCGGGACTCCCGATGTTCACCGGCCCGATCAGCGAGGAGTCCAGCAATGCCACCAGCCCGGCAATCTCGTCCTCGACGTAGCAAAGGCTCCTGGTCTGGGACCCGTCGCCATAGACGGTGAGCGGTTCGCCCAGCAGCGCCTGGCTGATGAAATTGGAGACCACGCGCCCGTCACCGGGAGCCAGCCGCGGGCCGTACGTGTTGAAGATACGGGCAATCGTGACGTCGACGCCGCGGTAACGGTGCATGGCCATGGTCATGCTCTCGGCGAATCGCTTCGCTTCGTCATAGACGCTGCGTGGACCGGTCGGATCGACGTTGCCGTGATACGACTCGCGCTGGGGGTGGACCAAGGGATCCCCGTATACCTCGCTCGTGCTGGCCATGAGAAAACGCGCCTCGTGCGCCAGGGCCAACTCCAAGAGGCGCCTGGTGCCCTCGCTGCCCACGGCCAGCGTCTCGAGTGGATGTTCGAGGTACGCCGGGGGCGAAGCCGGGCTGGCGAGATTGCACACCGCGTCGACCTTGGTGTTCGCATCGAGCTCGACCTTCTCGCTGACGTCGCCCACCACCAGGGAAAAACGCGCCGAATCGAGCAGGTGGGCCACATTGTCCCGGCTGCCGGTGGACAGATCGTCGAGGCAGACCACCGAGTCGCCCCGGGCGATCAGGTGGTCGCACAGGTGCGAACCCAAGAACCCCGCCCCTCCGGCCACGACGATGCGGCTCATCGGCGTCCGATCCCCGTGTAGGCGAACCCGATGCGCCGCACCGCCGCCGGATCGAGCAGGTTCCTGGCATCGACGATGGAACCGACGGCCATGAGCGACAGGACGCGGCCAAAGTCGAGCCAGCGGAACTCGTCCCATTCGGTCAGCACCACGACGACCGACGCTCCTCTCGCTGCCTCGTAGGGATCTTCCTGCAACAACAGGCCGGACAGGTCGTCGGGCACGGCGTCGGCGTGGCCGTCTCCGCCGACCGGGACCGTGGGGTCGAAGGCCTGGACCCGAGCACCCAAACCGATCAGCCGGTGGGCGATTTCGAGGCTCGGCGAATCTCGCCGGTCATCGGTGTTGGCCTTGAAGGTCAGTCCCCATACGGCCACCGTCAATCCGTCGACCGAACCACCGCAGGCGGTCTCGACCTTGGCCACCACCCGCGCCAGCTGCCGCTCATTGCTGGCGATGGCCCCCGCCAGCAGTGAGAAGTCGTACCCCGCCTCTTCGGCGATGTGCAGGAGGGCACGGGTGTCCTTGGGGAGGCACGATCCGCCCCAACCCGGCCCCGGGTGCAGGTACTCGAATCCGATGCGCTTGTCGTACCCCAGGCCGAGCATGACGTCGCGCACGTCAGCGCCCACCTCCTCGCACAATCCGGCCACGGCGTTGACGTAACTCAACTTGGTGGCCAGGAAGGCATTGGAGGCGTACTTGATGGTCTCCGAGGTTGTTGTATCGGTCACGATCAGTGGCGCGCCGGTGCTCGCGAACAGGTTGCCAACCGTGGCCGCTGCGTGGGTATCGTCTGCCCCCACCACGAGTCGGTCGGGGTGCAGGCTGTCGCGCACCGAGTGACCCTCACGCAAGAACTCGGGATTGGAGACGACGCGGACGTCGGAGCGACCGATGATCTGCTCGACGAACGTCGCCGATCCGATGGGGACGGTCGACTTGTTGACGACGATGGTGCCGTGCTCGAGCAGGGGCCCCAACTCCTTCGCCGCCGCCTCCACAAAGGACAGATCGGCCGAGCCGTCGTCTCCTTGGGGCGTGGGCACGCACAAGAAGACGAACGACGCCCCGGCGACAGCGTCGGCGGCCGATGAAGTGAAGTGCAGGTTGCCGGCAGCCACTCCCTCCGCCACCAGATCGTCCAGCCCGCTCTCGACGATGGGCATGCGCCCGCTGCGCAGTAGTGCGAGCCGCGCCTCGTCGCGTTCGGCCAGGACCACGCGGTGGCCGAAGTGGGCCAAGGTGGCGGCGGTGGGGATGCCGACGTAGCCCGCGCCGATGACCGCCACGGCGCGAGACGCGGGATCAGTTGCTCTCTTGCTCTTGTTGGTGCCCGTGCGTGCGGTCATTCCTCAACCCGTTCGGCCTGCAACGCCCGGACCAGTCTGACCAGCCCATCGTTCCAGTCCGGCATGGCCGGCAATCCGCTCAGCCGCATGGCCATGTTGTCGAGGACCGAATATGCCGGCCGAGGCGCCGGGCGTGGCGGGTCGAGGTCCGCGGTGGAGATCGCCTGCACGCGCGCCGGATCTGCGCCTGCGGCTTCCATGATGGCCCGGACGAAGCCCCACCAGGTGGTTGCCCCACCGTTGGTCACGTGGAAGACACCCCGTCGCCTGTCTGTCCCCAGCGTGACGATGGCCGCGGCCAGGTCGGCCGTGAAGGTCGGCGACCCGTGCTGATCGTCGACGAAGCGCAACGGGTCATTCCCCGCGGCCAGTCGCAGAACGGTCTTGACCATGTTCGATCCGTGCGCTCCGCAGACCCACGAGGTGCGCACGATCGTCGATCCTGGTGGGCACTCGCGCTCGCCGGCCAGTTTGCTCGCTCCGTAGACCGACGTGGGGTTCGGCGCATCCCACTCGCGGTAGGGCCGGGTCGAGGTGCCGTCAAAGACGTAGTCGGTGGAGACGTAGAGCAGGTGCGCACCGACCGTGGTCGCCGCTTCGGCCACGTGACGGGTTCCGATGGCGTTGACGGCATACGCCAGATCGCTCTCGGTCTCGCAGGCGTCGACCGCGGTGAGCGCTCCGACATGTACGACCAGTTCAGGTCTGAAGGCACGGAACACATACTGCACGGCATCACGATCGTCCACGCGCATGTTCGCGCGGTGCGTCGCCATCACCTCATAGCGCAGCCCCGGCACGTCGCCCTCGGGTGCCAGCAGGCTGCAGCGCCGTCCACCCATCGGCACCCGACCGGCGAGCGCGTCGAGCAGATCGCGTCCGAGCTGCCCCTCGGCGCCAGTGACGAGAACTCGCATGACGGGAACCGGCGTCAGCCGGCTGCGCCCCATCCGCCCTCGACCACAGGAGCCCGAGCTCGCAGCGGCTCCCACCAAGCCCTATTGGCGGCATACCACCCGACGGTCTCGGCCAACCCGTCTTCCCACGAGATCTGTGGGGCCCAGCCGAGTGTGGTGCGGAGCTTCGACGAGTCGAGCAGGTAGCGGCGGTCGTGCCCCGGACGATCGGGCACGATCTCCTTGAGCGAGGCGGGCTTGCCCAACGTCTTGAGCACCAGATCGGCGATCTCCATGATGGACGCTTCGATGCCACTGCCCACGTGGTAGGTCTCGCCGACGACGCCGCGCTCGAGCACCGCTTCGATGGCCGAGCAATGGTCCCGGACGTGCAGCCACTCACGACGGTTCTCGGTGGTGGCGTAGAGCGTCAGGTTCTTGTCGTCCAGGGCCGACGTCGTGAACACGGGGATGACCTTCTCGGGGAACTGGTACGGCCCGTAGTTGTTGGAGCAGTTGGTGATCGTGACCGGGAGCCCGTACGTCTCGCCGTAGGCCCGCACGGCGTGATCGGCCCCGGCCTTGCTGGCGTTATAGGGCGTGCGGGGGCGATAGGGCGAGTCCTCGGTGAAGACCTCGTCCGTATCGAGCGCCAGGTCGCCGTAGACCTCGCAGGTGCTGATGTGATGAAACCGGGCGATGCCGACCTGGCGCGCCGCCTCCAACAAGGTCTGGGTTCCGAGCACATTGGTCCGAAAGAACAGTCCCGGGTTCAATACGGCCAGACTGTTGTGGGACTCGGCCGCAAAGTGGACGATGGTGTCGATCTCCTCGTCACGCAGCGTCTTCTCGGCCAGGGGACCATCACAGACATCACCGCGCACGAAGACGATCGCATCTTCGACATCGGCCAGATTCGGTCGGTTGCCGGCATAGGTGAGCACGTCATAGGCGACGACATGGTCCTCGGGATGCCGTTCGACCCAGTAGCGGACGAAGTTCGACCCGATGAAGCCGGCACCTCCCGTCACGAGAAGGCGCATACAGGCGAGAGTGTAGCCCCCATCTTCCCGTTCCTCGGTGAGGGGCCGGGGCGCAGCATGGAGAGAAAATGCCCTTCAGCTGCGAGAACGTTGCCTCAGCCGGGCCGCAGGTGCACGACATCCCCTGCCGAGACGGTGCGCGGACCGGTCGCTGTCTGCACCACGAGATGACCCGCGTCGTCGACCTCGACGGCCACACCCACCACGGCCTCGGCCGCCAGCTCGACCCGCACCCGTTGCCCCAGCGTGGCGCAGCGATGGCGCAGCTCCGCCGCCACTTCTCGGCGTCCCGGGGCGGTGTCCAGGAGAGCCCGGCGGCCCGTGAGCGCATCGAGCAAGGCGACGAGCAGCACGTCCCTATCCACGGGCGTCGAGCTCAGATCGTTCAGGCAGGTCCCGCCGACGCCGGGGGGGCCGGGCCAGTCCACGTTGAGCCCGAGCCCGACCACCACCGCACAGGACGCCGGTTCGAATTCAGCCTCGGCCAGGACGCCGGCCAGCTTCGCCTCCCCGACCAGAAGGTCGTTGGGCCACTTGACCACCGCCCCCACCCCAGCCACCCGCCGACAGGCTTCCGCCGCGGCCAATGCCACGGAGACGGTACAAAGATGCAGCTCAGAGGGGTCACAGTCGGGTCGGAAGAGCACGGAGGCGAGCAGCGAGGCACCGGCGGGCGACTCCCAGCGGCGATCCATCCGACCTCGCCCGGCGCTCTGGTGGTCCGCCACCGCCACAGTCCCCTCGGGGGCCCCACTCCGGGCTTGGCGGAGCAAGTAGGCATTGGTCGAGTCGATCTCTTCGAACCGCCGCACGTCCCAGGTCCCGCCCCACATGGCAGACACCATAGGGTCCGTGCAATTGTGAGGTCCCCTTCCTAGTCGAAAGGCCCTTTGTGTTGAAAAAGATCCTCATCGCCAACCGCGGCGAAATCGCCGTCCGTGTCATACGGACCTGCCGCGAGATGGGCATCGGCACGGTCGCCGTGTATTCCAACCTCGATCGCGAAGCCCTGCACGTGCGGATGGCCGACGAGGCATACGCGTTGGGTGGCGAGACCGCCGCCGAGAGCTACCTCAACACAGAGGCCATCCTCGCCGCGATCGAGCAGAGCGGCGCCGACGGCGTCCATCCCGGGTACGGGTTCTTTTCCGAGAACACCGACTTCGCCCGCGCCATCACCGACCGAGGCGTGACCTTCATCGGGCCACCACCCTCAGCGATCGAGGTGATGGGCGACAAGATCAGCTCCCGTATCGCCGCCGAGAAGGCGGGCGTGGCCGGCGTGCCGGGCCGGTCCGAACCGTTGACCTCGCCCGACGAGGTCGTGGCCTTCGGGACCGACGTTGGGTGGCCCCTGGCCATCAAGGCCGCCTTCGGCGGCGGTGGTCGCGGCATGAAGGTGGTGGAGTCCGCCTCCGAAGCGGCGGAGGCAATGGAGTCGGCCGCCCGCGAAGCGCAGGCCTACTTCGGCCGACCGGAGATCTACGTGGAGCGCTACCTCGGGTGGCCGCGCCATGTGGAGATGCAGGTGCTCGGTGACACGCACGGCAACACCTTGTGGTTGGGTGAGCGCGACTGCTCGGCCCAACGCCGTCACCAAAAGCTGGTGGAGGAGAGCCCGGCGCCCGCCTTCCCCGACGACGTGCGCCAAGCCATGGGGGAAGCCGCCGTGAAGGTGTCGAAGGCCTGCGGGTACTACAACGCAGGGACCGTCGAGTTCCTCTTTCAAGACGGCGAGTTCTACTTCTTGGAGATGAACACCCGGCTGCAGGTGGAGCACCCGGTCACCGAGCTTGTGACGGGCCTCGACCTCGTGGAGTGGCAGATCCGCATCGCCTCGGGTGAGGCCCTGACGTTCGGGCAGGACGATGTCCAACGCAACGGCCACGCCATCGAGGTCCGCATCAACGCCGAAGACCCGAGCGGGGGCCGCTTCTCCCCCTCGCCCGGCACCATCACCACGTTCGCCGCTCCCTCCGGTCCCGGCGTCCGGCTGGACTCGGGGTACGAGCCCGGCGATGTGGTCAGCCAGTTCTACGACAACCTGGTGGCCAAGCTGATCGTATGGGCGCCCGATCGCGAGGCGGCCCGCCGGCGCATGTTGCGTGCGCTCGGCGAGACGCAGATCGCCGGGATCGCCACCACGATCCCGGCCGACGTGGCGATCCTCACCCATCCCGACTTCGCCGAGGCAAAGCACTCCACCAAATGGGTGGAGGACGTGCTCGACCTGAGCCAGCTCAGCGTCACCCCGGCAGACGCCACTCCCCCGGTACACACGGACGACGACGCGGTCCCGACCGTGCAGCGTGAGGTCACGGCCGAGGTCGACGGCCGGCGGTTCTCCGTCAAGCTCTGGGTGCCTGATCTCGGAACCTCGACGGCGCCCCATGCCGCCGCGAGGCCGCGGCGCGCCGCCGCGTCGGCCACCGCCGCCACCGGCTCGGGCGACGTAGCCGTCCCCATGCAAGGCACGATCGTCAAGGTGCTCGTCGCGGTGGGTGACAAGGTCGAGGTGGGTCAGACCATCTGCCTCCTCGAGGCCATGAAGATGGAGAACGCGGTGAACGCCGAGAAAGATGGCGTCATCAAGGAAGTGCGGGTCAGCGCCGGGGCTTCGGTCGGCGCCGGGGACATCGTGGCTGTGATCGAATAGTGATGCGCACACAAGTAGCCAAGGATGAGGCGGCGTCCGTCATTGCGCGGCGCCTGCCCGACTTGGTGGCGCTCAGCCATACCGTCCACTCGACGCCGGAGCTCTGCTTCAACGAGACGAGATCGGCCCACAGCGTGGCGGAAGCGATCCGTGCCGGTGGCCTGTCCGTCACCGAGGGCGTGTACGACCTCCCGACCGCGTTCGAGTCGAGGTCCGGCGATGGAGAGCTCATCGTCGCCGTGTGCGCCGAATACGACGCCCTGCCGGGCGTGGGACACGCATGCGGTCACAACATCATCGCGGCGTGCGCGGTCGGGGCCGGGCTGGCCCTCGCCGCGATCGCCGACGAGATCGGCCTGCAGGTCCGGATCCTCGGCACGCCGGCCGAGGAAGGTGGAGGGGGCAAGATCTTCATGCTCGAGCGGGGCGCCTTCGACGGCGTCCACGCCGCCATGATGATCCACCCCTGGCCGACCGAACGCCTGACGGGCGCCTGCCTGGCGGTCGCTCACTTCGACGTCCACTTCACCGGCAAGGAGGCGCACGCGTCTGCCGCCCCCTGGCAAGGAGTGAACGCCCTCGATGCGATGACGGTCTCCCAGGTAGCCCTCGGCCTTCTCCGTCAGCAACTGCCGCCGGGAGATCAGGTGCACGGGGTGATCACCCGGGGCGGAAGTGCCGCCAACATCATCCCGGCCGCGGTCACGGGGCGCTTCATGACCCGATCACGCACCATCGATGGCCTCGCGGTGCTCGAAGCGCGCGTCCGGGCATGCTTTGAAGCCGGCGCGCTGGCCTCGGGTTGCACCGTCGAGTACGAGAAGCTGTCCCCCGACTACTCGCACATGGAGACCGACCCGGACCTGGTCGCGGCGTACCGGGTCAATGCGGAGTCGCTCGGTCGAACATTCGAGGCCGACGATGCCGACACGCCGCTTCCGACCTTCTCGACCGACATGGCCAATGTGTCACTGGCCGTGCCCACCATCCATCCCCTCATCGGCATCGAGACGGGCGGCGCGGTGAACCATCAGCACGAATTCGCGGCCGCCTGCACCACGCCTTCGGCCGATGCCGCCGTGCGCGACGGGGCCCTGGCCCTGGCCTGGACAGCCATCGACGCTGCGACCGACGCCGGGCTACGAGACCGGTTGCTGCGCTCGTGAGCAGAGGTCTTGCATGATCACGGAGCACGCCGTGCTTCCGGTCATCCCCGGACGGGAGACCGAGTTCATGGAGACCATGGAGCGGGCCAGAGCGATCATCGCGTCCGCGCCGGGGTTCATCTCGTTGCGCGTCGGGCGCTGCATCGAGCAACCCGTCAACTTCCTCCTCCTCGTCGAGTGGGAAACGCTCGAGGCTCACACCGAAGGCTTTCGCAACTCAGCGGCATACCAGGAGTGGCGTGCGCTGCTCCACCACTTCTACGACCCCTTCCCGGTCGTCGAGCACTTCGAGATCGTGGCTCGCGCCTAGGGCCGGTCCGTCCACGTCACGCCGTCTCCTCGGGCGTGCCGACGAACAGGGGGAGGCACGCGTCGAGTCCGATGATCTCGATGTCGTCGCGACGGCGCTCCACCCAACTGGCCCGGTCCATGCGCACGTTGACCATGCGATCGGCGGTGCCTCGCCGGAGCGCCCGGGTCTCCCCGTTCTCGGTGTAGCCGACTGAGCGCGAGGTGGCGAGAGAGGCGGCATTGTCATGGAACGCACCGCTGTGCGCCTCCTGCGCGCCGAGTCCGTCGAAGGCCAGGTGCAGTATCGCCTGGCGCATCTCCTTACCCAGTCCCAGGCCTTGGAACGCCCGGCCGAGCCACGAACCGGTTTCGACCGAGCGCAACGCCGCAAAATGGCGGGACTCCATGCCTTGGACGCCCACCACACGACCGTCGACGAAGACCGCCCCGCTGAACGACCAATTGTCCGGCGACCACTCCGCCCGCTGGCGCCACCAGAATTGGGCTGATGTACGTGCCCGTCGAACTGGCGGGGTGTCGGTGAAGGGTAGGAGAAACGGCATGGTGGCCGGGTCATGGATCCCCTCGTCGATCAGCGCGATGAGCGAGGCGAAGTCATTGTCGTTGGGCATCCGGATCTCGAGGCGCGGCGTGCGGACGACGAGGTCGAAGAGCGGCCAGTAGCTGTGTGGTTCCGACACGCTCAACCGCCTGGTGAGTAGACCCCGAATTCTCCACGCAGCACGTCGGCCACCTCACCGAGCGTCGCCATCACGGCCAGGGCCGCCTTCATGGGAACGAGGAGGTTTCCCTCGCCCCGGGCGGTCACGGCGACATCCGACAACGCCGCGTCGACGGCCGGTTGGTCACGCGCCGCGCGCACCGACTTCGTGCGGTCGATCTGTGTCTGCTGCAGCGTGACGTCGATGGGGAAGACGTCGGCCGGCTCGCTTTCCGCATCGGTGAAGCGGTTCACCCCCACCACGACCTTCTCCCCACTGTCCACGGCCTTGGCGAAGGTGTAGGCCGCGCTCTCGATCTCGTCCTGCATGAACCGGGCCTCAATCGCTGCCACGGCACCCCCCAGCGCGTCGATGCGGTCGAGGTACTCGTTGGCCGCCTTCTCGACCTCGTCGGTGAGCGATTCGACGAAGTAGGAGCCGGCGAGGGGGTCGACGGTGTCCGCCACCCCTGACTCGAAACCCACGATTTGTTGGGTGCGCAAGGCAATTTTTGCGGCGCGCGTGGTCGGGAGGCCGAGGGCTTCGTCGAAGCCGTTGGTGTGCAGGCTCTGCGTCCCACCCATGGCGGCGGCCAATGACTGCAGGGTGACGCGCACGATGTTGTTCTCCGGCTGTTGGGCCGTCAGCGTCGACCCGCCAGTCTGGGTGTGGAAGCGCAGCATCTTTGAGCGCGGGTCTTTGGCCCCGAAACGCTCGGTCATGATGCGGGCCCACATGCGACGGGCCGCCCGGTACTTGGCCACCTCCTCGAAGAGGTTGTTGTGGGCATTCCAGAAGAACGACAGGCGCGGGGCGAACGCGTCGATGTCCATGCCGGCCGCAATGGCCGCTTCGACGTAGGCAATCCCGTTGGCCAAGGTGAAGGCGATCTCCTGGACAGCCGTCGAGCCCGCCTCCCGGATGTGGTAGCCCGAGATGGAGATGGTGTTCCAGTTCGGCAAATTGGCGGCACAGTACGAAAACGTGTCGACAATGAGGCGCATCGACGGGCGGGGCGGGTAGATGTACGTCCCCCGTGCGATGTACTCCTTCAAGATGTCGTTCTGGATGGTGCCGCGGATCTTGTCGCCGGCGACGCCCTGCTCCTCCGCCACCAGCTGGTAGAGGAGCAGGAGGATGGCACCGGTGGCGTTGATGGTCATCGACGTCGTGACCTTGTCCATCGGGAGATCGGCCATGAGGAGCCGCATGTCGGCCAGGGAGTCGATGGCCACGCCCACCTTGCCTACTTCGCCCTCGGCCCGCGGGTGGTCCGAGTCGTAGCCCATCTGCGTGGGGAGGTCGAAAGCGCAGGAGAGGCCTGTCTGCCCGGCGTCGAGAAGGAACTTGAACCGTTCGTTGGTGGATTCGGCTGATCCGAACCCGGCGTACTGGCGCATCGTCCAGAGCTTCGAGCGGTACATCTCGGCGTGCACGCCGCGGGTGTAGGGGAATGAACCGGGCTCCCCCAGCTTTGCTTCGGGGTCCCAATCGGCGAGATCCTCTGCCCGATAGACCGGATGGATCTCAATTCCTGAGTCCGTACGATGCGCTTGGCTGTCCTTCATTTGGGGCGTCACACTTATGAGACTACGGAAATAATGGCTGTCCAGGCCATCTGGAGCCCGGTGCAGGCAGACTGGGGGGATGGAATCGACGTTTTCCCACCTCGGTATCTGCGTCACGGACCTCACGCGATCACTTCGCTTCTACTGTGATGCGCTGGGCTTCGAGAAGGGGGAATCCCACACCATCGGCTCTGCTTTCGCCCCGTTGATGGACCTTCCGGACGTCTCGTTGACCTCCCAGTTCATTCAAAAGGGCACCACGACGATAGAGCTCTTGTCGTTCGACGAGCCCGCCTCTTTCGGTGACGGGGTGCGCCGGCCCCTCCACCAGCTCGGCCTCACGCATCTCTCGTTCCGGGTGCGTGACCTGCCGGCGACCGCCGCCAGGGTGGTCGAGCTTGGAGGCTTGCTCGTTGAGACGAGCCGAACCTCGATGGACCTGGGCAGTGGCACGGTCGAATTCGTGTACTGCACCGACCCCGACGGGGTGCGCATCGAACTCATGCACCTCGGGGACTGATCTCCGGCTCTTCGGGGCGACAACTTCTGCGGACCCTCCCCCTTTACAATTGGTTCCATGTCGCTCCGCTGGCGCTGGTCTCTTGTGGTGGTCCTGGCCGCCACGGTGCTCGGTGGCTTCATGCCGCAGGCGCTCCTGAGCGGGAGCCACGCCCCGGCCAGCATGGTCGCCATCTCCCGAACGGGCCCGCCCACGTTCCCGTCGGGTTGTTCGGGCAACGACTGTGACAAGAGCGCTCCCGTGGCCCCCACCCCCTCGCTGATGATCGCCGCACTGGCGGGCATGGCCGGGGTCCTGGCGAGCGTGGCCGCTGGTCCGGTGTCGCGGCGCATCCGGTCGCGCAGGCGCTCGCTGCCACGCGGAACCGTCCAAGTGCAGTTCCATCCCCCGAAGTTCTCCGAATTCGACCTGATCGCCGTCTGAGCGGCGACGTCACGTGACGAGCCGCCCTTTCGGCGGTCGTCGCACATCGAACGCACCGGGAGTGGCATCCGCGCCATCCCGGCCAACCAAGGAGAACTTTTCATGTCGAAAACCCAATCTGGGTCGGCGCGCGCTGCGCGCCCGCGGCCCACGACAACAGTTGCCAAGTCGTCCGGCGTGTCGGCCAATGCCCCTCGCCGTTCCAGTAGTCCCCGACCGGCTCAGGGCGGCACACGCTCGGGCGCCGGTCGCTCGAGTGGCGGTCGCTCGAGTGGCAGTCGCTCGATGCTCACGGCACTCGTGCCGGTGGCCCTCGTGATCCTGGTGATCGTCACCCTGGTGGTTATCAAAGCGACGGGAGGATCGTCCAGCGGGTCAGGCCCGGCACCGGCCTCGAAGGTCGTGGCGGGGAGCGGCGTGGCCGGGAGCGACAACGGGACCTCGGCCCTGCCCGCAGGAGTCTTGTCGGACCTGACCTCAATCAGCCCGCAGACGTTCGCCGCCGTGGGCGTCCCGAGCGCGGTGAGCTCTGCGGTGACCACCGGGAAGAGCACGGCGGCCCTTGCCAGTGACGGCAAACCGGAGATCCTCTATGTCGGGGCGGAGTACTGCCCCTTCTGCGCGGCGCAGCGTTGGCCACTCGTCGTGGCCCTCTCGCGCTTCGGGACCTTCAGCGGGCTGCGAGAAACGCACTCGTCAACCCGTGACCTCTACCCGGACACGAGGACCTTCTCGTTCTACGGGTCGACGTACACCAGCTCGGTGATCGACTTCGTCCCGGTGGAGGAGCAGACCAATCAGATCGTGGGCAACACGTATGGCACCTTGCAGACGCCGACTGCCGCCGAGAACGCGGTTGTGGCCAAGTTCGACGTGGCACCGTACACGTCCGAGCCGGGGAGCATCCCCTTCCTCGACGTCGGCAACAAGTACATAACGGTCGGCGCCAGCTACACACCGCAGGTGCTACAGGGGCTGAGCATGCAGCAGATCGCGGCACAGCTCAACAACAAGAACAGCGCGGTGGCCCTGGCCATCGACGGCGAGGCCAACCAGATCACCGCCGAGATCACCGCGCTCACCGGCGTGCAGCCCAGCAGCACCGGCTCTTCGAGCACGAACGTCGGGGCGTGACGTGGCTACCACGAACCCGCCCGCTGTGTCCCGTTGGGTCCTCGTCACATCGTGCGGACTCTCACTCCTCGCGGTGGCACTCGCTGCATACCTGACGGTCACCCACTACACGGACCCCACCGCGCTGGCGTGCCCGGACACGGGCATAGTGAACTGCACGGCGGTGACCACCAGCCAATGGTCAGTGCTCCTCGGCGTCCCGGTGGCACTGCTTGGGCTGCTGTGGGGATTGGGCATGGCGGCACTCAACTCGCCCTGGGCCTGGAGCTCGCCCGTCCCGTGGTTCGCCGGGGCGCGCCTCGCCCTGGCGGGCGCGGGCGCGGCCATGGTGCTCTATCTCGTGTACATCGAGCTCTTCCGGGTTGACGCGATCTGCCTGTGGTGCACCGGCGTCCACATCACCGCCATCGCCTTGTTCGGGGTGATCCTGGCCTCACGGGCGTCCCTGTCGTCGGGTCGGACGGTGCGCATGGCACGGTGAGCCCCGCCGGGCCCAGACGCCACGGCCCTCGTGTTGTCCGCGCGACCTCACGAGGGCCGGCGGTGCGCATCAGCTGCCGTACAGCAACGACCCCGGCGTGGTCAGCAACTCTCCCGTCTCCAGCCACGTCTTGAGCCCGGAGAGGATCATGGGCCAGCCGCCATAGAGTTGCTCATTGGCACCCTCGCGCAGCTGATCGTGGATCACGGTGAGTTGGCACGAGTCTTCTACCTGCGTGATCTGCCAGGTGACCCGGGAGGCGCCCTCGCTCTTGACGTCGTCTCCCCACAACGCGGTCATCGTATGAACGAGTCGGTGCGGCGGGTCGACCTCGAGGACCTCTCCGTCGCCCAGGAGCAGGTCCACGTCGGGTACGCCCATCTGCAGGCGCGAGCCAACCTTCCAGTCCGATGTGACGCCGGCGCCGAAGTTGTACCTCTTGCGGATCTCGGGATCGGTGATCGCCTCCCAGAGGCGCTCGGGTGTGGTCCGGATGTAAATCTCGAACAACTTCTCCATGTGACGCTCCAATCTGTGCTTGAGGTCGCTGAGCCCGGCCGCCCAAGGCTCGGCGTACTTGCTCACCCAACGGTCGTGGACGAGCCTGATCGGGACGGGGTTCAGGAAATGGAGCTTCTCCCGGCCTTGCCGCCGGGTCACCACCAGCCCTGCCTCCTCGAGAACTTTGAGGTGCTTCATCACGCCGAACCGTGTCATGTCGAAACGCCCCTCCAGCTCGCCCAACGTCTGCCCGTCCCGGAGGAAGAGCTCGTCGAGCAGGCTGCGTCTCGTCGGATCGGCGAGGGCCCTGAATACGTCGTCCACAGGGGGACATAATAGGTGACTAAATAGTCACATGTCAACCGGGTGCGGGCGGCTCCCCTAGAGCTCGATCGGATCGATCGGTCCGGCCAGGCCGGCCGGGCCGGCCAGGAACCGGGCCAACTCGGCGGCGTCGGCCTCATCGGCGGCATCGAGCTGACGGTCGACGCGGACCGCCTTGCGCTCTTCGAGGTGCATCCAGCTCAGGGCGACCGGGATCATCGGCCACAGCATGAGCGTGTCCCCAGCCACCCACATGAGCACCCCTCCGATGTGGAGGTCGCCGACCAGTGACGGCCCCCACGTGCGGTGCAGAGCGGCATATGCCGGGAAGATCTCGTGCACGGTCTGGTCGAGCGAGAGCCCGGTGAACGTGTCGATGGGAATGGCCAGGAAGAGGTAGCCGAACTGCAATGCCGGGTGCAAGTGGTAGCGATTGGGATCGCTCCCGAAGATCTGGCGCCAGAACAGATAGCCCAACCCGAGAAAGAGCAGGTGCTCGGCGTCGTCGATCGCAGGATGCTCGAGGGCGTAGTTGTACCAGACCGTCAGGTGGGTCAGCGGGATCAGAACGGCGTACAGGACGAACGCCACGCCGGGGTGCCCGAGGATCCTGCTGGTCCGCGAGCGTAGGAGCGCCGTGAATCTCGCGTGCACGGCACCCGTCGCGGCGCGCCAGAACAGGTCGATCGGCGACGCGATGGCGAAAAGAGGAGCCGCCACCATGATCAGCAACAGGTGTTGGACCATGTGGTCCCAGAACAGCTCGCCCTCGTAGACGCCGATGAAGCTGAAGATGGATATGGCGGTGGTGACCAGCCCGCCGATGAAGGCCACCGTCTTGCGCGAGGACCAGGGATGGCGCGGTCGGAGCTGGTTGACGCGCTGGACGCCCCAGAGGTACAGGGCCAGAGCGCCGACGATCAGGAGGACGGGAATCGCATTGAACGTGGTGGAGAGCAGCTGGCCGCCGCCGAGCGGCGGCACGGGGGTAACGGCCAGCAGGGTCAGCATGCGCGTCCACCGTACAGCGACCCCTCAGGGGTCACCAGATCAGGTCAGCCGTGTTGCCAGAGGCGTTGATTGAGGGTCCGCATGCCGTAGAACGCGACGGCGTCGAGCTCGGCCAGTGCGCCGGCGTTGTCCTCGGCCTGCTGTCGGTTCTTGGCGCCAGGAATCGGGATCGCGCCCTTGGCGATGATCCAGGCCAGGGCGACCTGGCTCGGGGTGCGACCACCGTGGGCGACGCCGATGCGACGCAGCACCTCCACCACCTTGTCCACCTCTGCCATCGGGTGGGCCGAGAAGTCACGGGCCTTGGGTGGCGGATTGGCGGCGGAGTACTTCCCGGTCAGTCGCCCCTGGCCGATGGGCGAATAGGCCAGGGGGCGCACTCCCAGTTCCCGGCAGCATTCGAGCAGGCCCACCTTCTCGGGCATGGTGCGCAGGAGCGAGAACTCGATCTGGTTGGTGGCCAGCCGGAGGTCCCGCTTGCGCAGCGCGGCGTCGATCGATCTGGTCTCCTTGATCGAGTAGTTCGAGACACCCACCGCCTTGATCAATCCTTCGGCGTGTGCCGCAGCCAATGCGTCGGCCAACGCTCCATGCGTGCGCAACGAGATCGGGCCGTGAATTTGATACAGGTCGATGGAGCCGATCCCGAGGCGCTCCAGGGAGGCTCTGGCCGACCGCCGCAGCGCCGACGTGACCGCCAACTTCCACGGGAGCGGCATGAATTTGGTGGCGATGACCACCTTCTCGCGCACCGCGGGGTCGGCGGCCAGCAAGCGGCCGATGATGCGCTCGCTCTCCCCGCTGCCGTACACCTCGGCCGTGTCGAACAGCACGACGCCGGCCTCGACGCAGGCCTGCCAGGCGTCGCGAATCGTCCCTTCGTCATAGGAGCTGTCGTAGCCGCCCATCCCCCAGGTGCCCTTGTCCCCCCAGGCCCAGGTGCCCACGCCGAGTGGCGGCACCGAGACGTCAGATCCCGAGAGCGCGATGCGATCGCCCGCTTGTGGCGCGACGACGTCAGTCATGCGATGCGATCAGTGCGCGTGGGGCATGCAGAGATCGTCGTACTCCGCGATCACGATCTCGCCTGCATCGGGCCCGCAGGCCGGGCACGCCGGGTCACGCCGTACCTTGAACGTGCGGAACGACTGCTCGAGCGCGTCGTACGAGAGCAGGCGACCGACCAGCGGATCGCCGAGGTGGAGCAGCATCTTGATGGCCTCGATCGCCTGGATGGAGCCGATGATCCCGGGCAGCACGCCCAGGACCCCCGCCTCCGCGCACGACGGCGCCAATTCGGCGGGCGGTGGCTCGGGAATGAGGCAGCGGTAGCACGGCCCGTTGTAGGGGTCGAAGACGGTGGCCTGGCCCTCGAAGCGGAAGATGGAGCCGTGCACCACCGGAATCCTCTTCAACAGTGCGGCATCGTTGACGAGATACCTCGTCGGGAAGTTGTCCGTCCCGTCCACGATCACGTCGTAGCCGTCGATGATGTCGAGGACGTTGTCCGCCCCGAGGCGCACATCGTAGGTGACCACGTTCACGTCGGGGTTGAGGGCGGTGAGCGTCTTCTTGGCCGAATCGACCTTGCGGTCACCGACCCGATCCATGTTGTGGAGGATCTGGCGCTGCAGGTTCGACTCGTCGACCACATCCATGTCGATGATGCCAATCGTTCCCACGCCGGCTGCGGCCAGGTAGAGCGCAGCGGGCGAGCCCAGTCCCCCCGCACCGAGCAGCAGCACCTTGGAGTCGAGCAGCTTCAGCTGTCCCGTCTCGCCGATCTCGGGCAGAAGGAGGTGGCGCTGGTAGCGGTTGCGCTGGGCCGGGGTCAGCGTGCGGGGGGCGGCCCACGGGCGGCCGTCGTCCTTCCATTTGTTGAAGCCGCCGATCAGCGACTGGACGTCGGTGTATCCGAGGTCGCCGAGGGTCTTTGCCGCGAACGCCGAACGCACGCCGCCGGCACAGTAGACGACAACGGGACCGCTCTTGTCGGGGAGCTTGCCCTCCACCTGGAACTCCAGATGCCCCCGGGGGAGGTGGATGGCGTTGGGGATGGCGCCCTGCTCGTACTCGTCGGGCTCGCGCACATCGAGGAAGGTCGTGTGGCCGTCGCTCAGAATCTGCTCCGCGTCGGCCTGCTCCACCTCACGGATGGATTTCTTGGCCTCGTTCAGAAGATCTCGGGGTGTGGGCACGCTTTTCCTCCAGGACGCCGCATCTCTGGGTCTTCGCTATGGCTCTTTTTTGCGGCTCCGATCTCTTAAACACTACCAGTGAGGTCAACATTCCCTCCTTGGGTGGGTGGGCTTGGTGGGGCAATGGGCGCCGGCTGGGCTATGGGCTTGGGGGGGGCGCCGGGCTCGGCCGAGCCCCCGGGCGCGGCCGGGCGCCGGGCCCGCCTCTGGGAAACTTGCCGGCGTGGAGTTCGAAGAGGTCATCCGCCGCCGGGCCATGGTACGTAGCTTCTCCACAGATCCGGTTGCGCCCGACACCGTGGATGCCCTGGTCCGGGCAGCGCTGCGGGCTCCGAGCGCTGGCAACACGGGTGGGACCCAATGGGTCGTGCTCGTAGGAGAGGCCGAAACGGCGCGCTATTGGGACACGACGACTGAGAAGGCATGGCGGGACTCGAGCCCTCGATGGGAAGGGCTGCGACGCGCACCCGTGATCCTGCTGGCCTATGCCTCGGCCCAGGCCTACGTGGCGCGCTATGCGGAGGCGGACAAGGCGGCCTCTCTCCTGGGCTCGAGCGAGACGGCGTGGACCGTTCCCTACTGGATAGGCGACGCAGCATTCGGTGTCATGAGCGCCCTCCTGGCTGCGGTCGACGCCGGGTTGGGTGCCTGCGTTCTCGGCAACTTCAGGGGTGAAGATGCCCTGGCATCTGCCCTCGATGTGCCAGAGGGATGGCGCCTGTTCTGCGCGGTTCCCATCGGCCACCCCGACGGGAACGACCACCGCTCGCCCTCCCTAAACCGCCCCCGTCCCACACCGGACGAGCGCCTCCACCACGGCCGCTGGTAGCCCTCGCCAAAGAGGTCTGACACACCCCTCCTTCACACTGGCGGCATGGCTTCCCCCGCCACCCCGAGCGCCACCGCATCCCCGAGCGCCGACGCCGCCGCCACCGCCACCGCCACCGGCACCGGCACCGCCACCGCCACCGCCACCGCCACCGCCACCGCCACCGCCACCGCTCAGCTACGGTTCCGCAGCCGTCCCCTTAGCCGCGACCGCGGCGGGGACGAGCGCTCCGCCGCACTCGCGGACAGCATGCAGGCCCATCAGCGCGCCATCTCGGCCCATCACCACGGCATGTTGGTCGATATAGCCGAGTTCTCCCACGCAGAGGCCTTCCGGGGCGACGGAGCCTTGTCCATGGCCGCCTGGCTCACCGGCCGCTGCCATGTCAGTGGCGCCCAGGCCCGCACACTCGTTGCGGCCGCCGAGAAAGTGGGTGAGCTCCCCCGGCTCTCCGATGCGCTGGCGGCCGGACGACTCACCCTTGATGTGTTCGCCCCGTTGGCGACAGTCGCCACCGGCGATACCGACGCCGAGCTGGCCGAAGGGTCCGTACACTGGACGGTGCGCCAGGCCCGGGAGCTGGCCACGGCGGCGAGGGGGGCGAGCGACGCCCAAGCGGCACGAAAGTTCGCCGGGCGGTTCTTGCGTTTCGACGATGCGCGGTGCTCGTTGTGGGCCCAGCTCACGCCGGACGCCTATGCCGTGGTGAAGTCCACGCTCGTGGCCCGGGCGACCCGGCACGACCACCCGCAGGCGGGCGACCCCGAGTACGAGCCGATGGAACGCCGCTTGGCGGACGCGCTGCTCGAGGTGTGCACCGAGCGGGGCCGGAGCGATGGAGGTAACAGGAGCGGTTCGGGCGACGGCCCGGCCGGCAAGAGCGGTTCGGGCGACGGCGGTTCGCGGTCGCGAGTCGAGGCAGGGCGGCCGGTCTTCGGCGGTACGGCGGCCACGATCATCGTGCACGCCGACTTGGCGCTGCTCACGGGCGGGGACGGCCACGGGACGGCGTCTATTGAGGGAGGAGGACCGATTTCGGCCGAAATTGCCCGGCGGCTCGCGTGTGACGCCGGTCCCACCATCTCGCTTGAAACGCCCGACGGCACGATTCTTGACCAGTTCCCCTGGCGACGGCTCCCCTCGACGGCACAACGCATTGAGATCGCTCGCCGTGACCAGGGGTGCAGATTCTCTGGATGTGGCTACAACCTCATCACGAACGTCCACCACATGTGCCATTGGATCGATGGCGGGCCCACGGTTCTCTCGAACCTGATCACCCTTTGTGCGGCCCACCACAGTCGGGTCCACGAGCTCGGTTGGAAAATGAGTGGCGACGCCAATGGGCTGGTCACGTTTACCGGTCCGCACGGGCGCCAGTCGGTATCGAGCCCATCGCCCACGTGGCGTCGATCGCTACCTGCGCGGAAATGAGCGGGGGCACGCGGAGCGAGGCAGCACGGCACGGCACAGCACGGCACGGCACGGCACGGAGAACGCTCGGCAAGGTTCCGTGCAAGGTCCGTTCTGCAGCGTGCCTGCATGCCACCTCGAAGCCTCCACGTGACCATCTGGGACGAACATGCGGTCAATCCCGGGGATCACGTCGCCAAGTCCGGCTATGTCGAGCTCTTCTGGCTCCCAGTGCTGGGACCGTCGGCCACTTTTCTCTTCCGCCGGCTCGGGGCAGGTCTCGAGTCCGTCCCGGAGGGATTCTCGGTCGGATTGGACGACCTCGGTCGCGAACTCGGCCTCGGAACATCAGACACCAAGAACGCTCCGCTGCAGCGCGCCATCTCCCGGCTCGTGCAATTCGGCCTAGTCAGACGTCACGCAGCCGGAGAGTTGTCCGTCCGAACCGCCGTCGCAACGCTTTCCCAGCATCAGGTAGGCCGCCTTCCTGACGTGTTGCAGGAGGCCCATCGCTCCTTTATCGAGAGCGAGAGAGCTTGTGATCCGGACCCTCCTGCCAACGCGCCATTGCCCACAACAGATCAGAGAGACGGTTCAGGAACGGGATCACAAATGACCCTTCGATCGGATCAGTGACGGCCAGTCGCTCGGCCCGGCGCACGATGGTCCGGGCGAGGTCGAGGGCGGCAGAGATGCGGTTCTCTCCCGGGACCGTGAAGTCGCTCGGGATGTCGGGGCGGCTGCGGAGGTCGTCGATCGTGTGCTCCAACGCGAGCACCATCTCTTCGGTCACGAGAGATGCTCGGGCCTTCAGCTTGTGCCTGTTGTCGGGAGCCGTCGCCACCTCGGCCATCAGCACGTAGAGATCCCGTTCCAGGGCGGTCAGGCGCTCGTTGAGCTCAGAGCCTGGAGCCGATTCGGCCCGGGCCATGCCCATGGCCGACTGGGCCTCGTCCACCGCGCCGTTGATCTCAATCGGCGTCGAATCCTTGCGCACTCGCCCGCCGTAATAAAGACCCGTGGTCCCGTCGTCACCCGTCTTCGTATAGATCCGTGGAGTCGCCATTCTGCGGGATGCTATCGGGGCTGGTACGGGACGCATTGGTCTCGCCGGTATCCTTGTCGGCACCATGTCACGCTCGCCGGAACTGCTCGGTCGTCTCGACCCCGCTTCCTCCACCTACCTGCAGGCGCTCCGGGAACGGGTACTCATCTTCGACGGCGCCATGGGCACCAACCTGCAGTTGCTGGGCTTGAGCGCCGAAGACTTCGGCGGTCCGGACCTCGAGGGCTGCAACGAGATCCTGATCAGCACCCGCCCCGATCTCATCGCCCAGGTCCACCGCTCGTTCTTCGAGGTCGGCTGCGATGTCGTCGAAACCGGGACGTTCGGCTCCTCGTCGGTCGTGCTGACCGAATACGGGCTGGCCGACCGCGCCCGTGAGATCAGCCGGGCCGGGGCGGAGATCGCCACCTCGGTCGCCGCCGAGTTCGCCACCGCCGAACGGCCGCGCTGGGTAGCCGGCAGCATGGGTCCGGGCACGAAATTCCCCACCCTCGGGCAGATCCCCTACGCCGATCTGCGCGCCGCCTACGAGGAGCAAGCCTTAGGACTCCTCGAAGGAGGCGTGGACTTTCTTCTGATCGAGACCGTCTTCGACCTGCTCTCGGCCAAGTCGGCCATCAACGGGGCCCGCCGGGCCATGGTCGCCCTCGACCGGATCGTCCCGCTTCAAGTGCAGGTCACCATCGAGCTCACCGGTCGCATGCTGCCCGGCACCGAGATCGGCGCGGCCCTCACCGTCCTGAGTGCCATGCAGGTCGATGTGGTCGGCCTCAACTGCGCCACGGGCCCGGTCGAGATGAGCGAGGCCTTGCGGCATCTCTCTGCGGCCAGCCTCGTCCCCATCGCCTGCGTCCCCAATGCGGGCCTCCCGTCGGTGGTCGACGGCAAGATGCACTACGACCTGACCCCCGAGCAGTTGGCCGACCACCTCCATCGCTTCATCACTGAGTTCGGCGTCTCTGCGGTCGGCGGCTGCTGCGGCACCACTCCCGCCCACCTCGCGGCGGTGGTCGAGCGCTGCGCAGGCGCGGTTCCGGCGTTGCGCCACCCGGTCGAGGAGCCCTCGGCCGCCTCCATCTACACCTCGGTCCCCTTCCGTCAGGACACCTCGTTCCTCGTGGTGGGTGAGCGCACCAACGCCAACGGGTCCAAGCGCTTCCGGGAAGCCATGCTCGAAGCCGACTGGGACACCTGTGTGGCCATGGCCCGCGACCAGATCAAAGAAGGCGCCCACGTGATCGACGTCTGCGTCGACTACACCGGGGCCGACGGCGTGGCGGACATGACCGAGGTAGCCAGCCGGTTCGCCACCCAAGCCAGTGTGCCGCTCATGGTCGACTCGACCGAGGGACCCGTGGCGAGGGCCGCGTTGGAGTGGATCGGCGGCCGCCCCATCCTCAACTCGGTCAACCTCGAGGAGGGTGAAGGACCGGGTACCCGGCTCGATACGTTCTTGCGATTGGCGCGTGAGTTCGGCGCCGCCGTCGTCTGCACCTGCATCGATGAAGAAGGTCAAGCGCGCACGGCCGAATGGAAGCTGCGGGCCGCCCGCAATATCCGTGACATCGCGGTCGAGCGCTATGGCCTAGCCCCCGAGGATCTGCTCTTCGACCCGTTGGCGCTTCCCCTCTCCACCGGCATGGAGGAGAGCCGAAACGACGGGATCGAGACGATTGAAGGCATCCGGTCCATCAAAGCGGAATTGCCCGGTGTGTCGACCATCCTCGGACTGTCAAACGTTTCGTTCGGCCTCAACCCGGCCGCACGGCAGGTGCTCAACTCGGTCTTTCTCCATGAGTGCGTCGAGGCCGGACTCGACTCGGCCATCGTGCACGCTTCGAAGATCCTCCCGCTCTCACGCATCGAGGAGCGGGCCAAAGAAATCAGTCTCGATCTTGTCTACAACCGCCGGACCGAGACCTTCGATCCGCTCCAAGAACTGTTGGCCCTTTTCGACGGGGTAAAGGTCAACGCGGGCAATGCGGACGCGCATCTGGACTGGCCAGTGGATCAGCGCTTGTCGCAGCGCATCATCGACGGCAACCGCAACGGACTCGATAACGATCTCACCGAGGCCCTCGACTCCGGACTCGGCGCGTTGGCCATCGTCAACGACGTGCTCCTCGAAGGCATGAAGGTCGTCGGCGAGCGTTTTGCCTCGGGCGAGATGCAACTTCCCTTCGTGTTGCAGTCGGCGGAGACGATGAAGGCTGCCGTTGCCTTCCTCGAACCTCACATGGAGAAATCCGACCAGGGCGGGAAGGGCACCGTCGTACTGGCCACCGTCAAGGGCGACGTGCACGACATCGGGAAGAACCTGGTCGACATCATCTTGACCAATAACGGCTACGAGGTGATCAACCTCGGCATAAAGATCGGCATCAACGAGATGATCGTTGCGGCCGAGGAGCACAAGGCCGACGCCATCGGCATGAGTGGGCTGCTGGTGAAGTCCACCTTGATCATGCGCGAGAACCTGGTCGAGCTCAACCAGCGCGACCTGGCCGACTTCCCGATCCTGTTGGGGGGCGCCGCTCTGACGCGGACGTATGTCGAGCGCGACCTGCGCGAGGTCTATGACGGTCGCCTGTTCTACGGCCGCGACGCCTTCGAGGGACTGCGCACCATGGACCGCCTGGTGGAGTTGAAGAAGTCAGGCGAAGACGATCCGCTCTTCGGGCGCGAGATCTCCGCCAAGAACGTGCCCAAGCGCAGCCGGCTCGAACCACAGGACACCTCACCCGTTGAAGGGCAGCCGGCCCGTTCTGACGTCGCGATGGACAATCCCCTCTTCGTGCCGCCCTTCGTGGGCACCCGTGTGGCCAAGGGAATCCCGATCGATGACATCGCCGAGTACATGAACTTGACCGCTCTCTTCCGCAATCAGTGGGGCTTCCGGCCCGAGAATGGCGAGGATGACACGGAATTCAAGGACCGGGTCCGCGCCACGCTGCGCGACGAGCTGGCCAAGGCCAAGGAGGCCGACCTCCTCATCCCTCAGGTGGCGTACGGGCACTTCGCCGCGAATGCCGAAGGGAACGACCTCATCATCTGGAAGGACGAGGCGCGGACTTCCGAATGGATGCGCTTCACCTTCCCACGCCAGCGTAAGGAGCCCTGGCTCTGCATCGCCGACTTCTTCCGTGCCAGCGACTCGGAAGACGAGGACTTCGCCAGCTTCATGCTGTGCACGATCGGCCCGCGCGCCTCGGAGGAGGCAGCTCGGCTCTTCGCCGAGAATCAGTACCAGAACTACCTCTTCCTTCACGGTCTCAGCGTCGAGATGGCAGAAGCCACTGCCGAGTACTGGCATCACCGCGTTCGGGAGGAGCTCGGCTTCGCCAACGAGGACGGCCCCTCGTTGGCCGGCTTGTTCCGCCAGACGTATCGAGGCGGGCGCTACTCGTGGGGCTATCCGGCCTGCCCCGATCTCACCGACAATGCCAAGGTCGTCGAGCTCCTCGGGGGCGAGCGCATCGGCGTGACCGTGAGCGAGGGATTTCAGTTGCATCCGGAGCAGACCACCGACGCCATCATCTGCCACCACCCCGAGGCCAAGTACTTCGTGGCCTGAACACCCCGGGCGGCGGTGCACCGCATTCCCCGGACTGCCGGTCTGGTTACGAAATCCGAACCGGTTGCCTGTGTCCTCCCCCGGCTGCCGCGGCTGCCGCATCGCGGGCGTGGTAGCTCGATCGGGTCAGCGGCGACGCTTCGACGTGGGGCACGCCGAGCTCGGCTCCGATCTGCCTGAAGTGTTCGAATTCTTCGGGTGACCAATACCGAGACACCGGGAGGTGGTCATTGCTCGGTCGCAGGTATTGGCCGATGGTGATGATCGAGACGCCGACTGCCCGGAGGTCCGCCATGGTGGCCACGACTTCGTCCTCGTGCTCGCCGAGGCCCACCATGAGCCCCGACTTTGTGACCAGGCCAGAAGCTCCGGCCCGGGCCAGCACGGCGAGACTGCGGGCATAGCCGGCGGACGGCCGGACAGCCCGCTGGAGGCGAGCCACCGTCTCGATGTTGTGATTGAGCACATCGGGGCGCGCCGCGAAGATCGTCTCGAGCGACCCCGCATCACCCCTGCAGTCCGAGATGAGCACCTCGACGCTCGTACCCGGCGTGCGCTCCCGAATGGCCCTGATCGTCTGCGCCATGGCGCCGGCCCCGCCGTCCTCCAGGTCATCACGGGCCACGCAGGTCACGACAGCGTGACCCAGTCCCATTCGCTCCACGGCTCGAGCCACCCGATCCGGCTCGTCGGGAGAGAGCGCCAAAGGATGCCTGGTGTCGACCTGGCAGAACCCGCAGGCTCGCGTGCAGCGCTCCCCATTTATCATGAAGGTCGCCGTCCCTTGCGACCAGCATTCGTAGATATTGGGGCAGCCCGCCTCTTCGCACACCGTGGCCAGTCCCAGATCGTGCACCGTCTTGCCGAGCGAGAGATACTCCTTGCCCATGCGCACCGGCACACGCAGCCACTCCGGCTTGCGTTGGGAGATCTCCAACCCCGCCTCCGGAGCGACGCCGGCCTGGCGCAGCCGGCGTAGGAGCGGTCGTTCGATCGATACCTCCTGCCCGCTGCCCACCGTCGCGGTGACGCCGGTGACGCCGGTGACGCCGGTGACGCCGGTGACGCCGGTGACGCCGGTGACGCCGGTGACGACATTCTGACGGTCGACCGCGCCCGTCCCGAACACCTGCGCCGCCCGGGCGATGAAGGCCTCGGACACGGTCGCCATCGCGACGTCAATGCCTTCCGCCCGCACCGAGGTCACGGCCCGGTCGGAAATGCCGCACGGGACGATGTGGCCGAACATGGAGAGATCGCACTCGACGTTCAGTGCGACGCCGTGCAGTGTGCGCCGCCGCCCCGAAGATCCGCGCACGGTGCGCACGCCGACGGCGGCGATCTTCCTCGGTGCAGGACCGTCGGCATCGATCCACACCCCGGGATACCTGTCCACACTCGTCGCGCCGGGCAACCCGATGTCCGTCAACGTCTCGATGACAACCTGCTCGAGGCGGTGCACGTGAGCCGAACCCGCCGACACTCCGTCCGGGACCGACACGATCGGATACGCCACAAGCTGCCCGGGACCATGGTAGGTGACGTCCCCGCCGCGGTCCGTGCGCTCAATCGAAGCTCCCACCGATTGGGGATCGGTCAGAACGTGCGACGGATCGGCGTGTGCTCCCAACGTGAAAACGTGCGGATGCACGAGTACGAGCAAGTAGTCAGCATCGGCGTTCTGTGCCAGGGCATGTTGCAGCACGAATGCTTCGTGATAGGGCACGCTTCCCAGGGACCGAATACGAAGCACGGCGCCCTATGGCCTACAGCTCGTCGGACCAGCCACGACCGACCAAGAGGTCAGAGACCCGGGCCAGGAACGACGAGACGTAGGCGCCGTCAACGGCCCGATGGTCCCAACTGACTCCAATTATTCCCGTCGAGTGAATCGCGATGGACTCGGATCCATCGGCGTGGGTGACGACGACCGGACGGCGGGCGATGCCATCGGTGGCCAGAATCGCCACCTGGGGCTGGTTGATGATCGGCACAGTGAAATACGTGCCGAAAGGGCCGTCGTTGGTAATGGAGAACGTCCCACCGGCGATGTCGTCTGCATTCAACTTGCGGCTACGTGCCCGATCCGCGAGATCGCGGATACGGCGAGCCACCCCACGCAAGGTCACTTCCTCCGCCTGATGGATGACCGGCACAATCAGACCCTGATTCGACAGATCCACCGCGATACCGAGGTTGATCTGCGAATGCACCACGAGAGACTGGTCGACGACCGATGCGTTCAGGAGGGGGAAGTCCCGCAAGGCCTCCACCGCGGCACGGGCGATGAATGGGAGATACGTGAGCGAGAAGCCTTCTTCTTCCTTGAAGCGAGCGCCCCATGCCTTGCGGACTCGCTCCACATTCTCAAAATCGACTTCATAGGCGATGAACGCATGGGGCGACGTCGCCTTGGAGCGCACCATGTGCTCGGCCGTCCGGCGCCGCATGTTCGAAAAGGGCACAATCTGGTCCTCATCACGGCGAAACGTCTCCGCGTGCGCCGGCGACGGCGCTGCGGTCGTCACGGGTGCGGGGGCCGGCGCCGTGGGTGCGGGGGCCGGCGCCGTGGGTGTGGGGGCCGGCGCCGTGGGTGCGGGGGCCGTTGCGGGTTGAGCGGCAGCCGGTGCCGTAGGCGCGGCAGCTCGGCGGGCATCGACGACCTTGAGCACGTCTTCGCGGGTGATCCGACCGCCCACACCGGTGCCCTGGACCTCGGCGGCAGTGATCGCGTTATCCGACAACAGTTTGCGGACCACCGGA
>Ga0307374_10000177_pt1 | contig 115779 bp, 114 predicted proteins | sample OX3MG_FD_202532 | JGI IMG/M metagenome (GOLD analysis project Ga0307374, IMG submission 202532) | Soil microbial communities from Risofladan, Vaasa, Finland - OX-3 | ecosystem: Environmental > Terrestrial > Soil > Coastal area > Acid sulfate soil | place: Finland: Risofladan, Vaasa...
AACTCGCGCAGCAGGGTCTCCATCGACTCGGTATCGGAGACCGGTCCCTCTTCGAACAACTCGTCGACCAACCCCTCCAGGTCATCGATCTTCATGCCGCCAATTCCACCAGGGGGGTGTGACAGTTTCGGCGGCATTTCCCCTGGTACCTTGCACGAAACCTTGCACGAGCGGCGCGGCGGGAGAAAGAAATCTTCGGCCAAAGACGGAACGGGCCCGGCATCCAGAATTCAGAGGCAACTCTTGACCTCTACGACTCACCTCGGTACCGTCGGTTGCATCCCGGATCGCGGAGCGCTGGGGACCATCGAAGGCAGCGCCGCCCCACTGGCACAATGCCCACGGAGCCCGACCATGCCCGCCAACAGTCAGCCTCGCTCTTCGTCCCACCTGTCAATGTCAGAACCCTCCAAGCCCGCGCTCGTTGATTACGACGAACATCCAGCGGTGACCGCGTTGCTGAATGGAGTGCCGGAGTTTGGACCTGCCTATCTGGCTCTGGTGGAGGTGTTCGACGACGACCCCGGCGGACCTGCAGTCTTCACCGAGTTGGCCGATTTCGTGTCAGAGCGCCTGGTCGCCATTGAAGCCGAGCGACCGGTTCTCGAGCGGGCCCTTGCCGCCGTCGAGTTGGTAGCCACCGCCGGAGGCGAGGCTGACGAGCTCGTCGGCTACGCCTTCCTCGACAGCCTGTCGCCGGAGGACCGCCGCCTGATCATCCCATGGCTGGGTCCAGCCACCCGATCACTCCTGGACGAGTTGGACGCCGGACTGCCGTAGACGGGCCGGGTGGAGGAGACAAGCGCGCACGGCCGTACGCTCAGAGCCACGCCACCCAGAGCAGAGCACCCAGACCACCAAGGAGCCCCGTGTCGACCGCTGGCCTCATGAACGGCACTCAATTGGCCAACGACATCTTTGCGCGCTCGGCAGAACGAGCAGAAGATTTCCTGGCCCGGACCGGCACCAAACCGTGCCTGGCCACCGTCATCGTGGGAGACGACCCTGCCTCGGTCACCTACGTCACGATGAAGGAGAACCGAAGTCACCGGGTTGGGATCGCCTCCCGCCATACTGCCCTCCCCACCACCGCGTCATCGCTCAACGTCGTCAGCGCGATCACCCGGCTCTCCGACGATCCGACGGTGCACGGCATCCTGCTGCAACACCCGAGCCCGCCGCAGATCGATGAATCCGCCGCTTTCGAGGCGATCAATCCCGAGAAGGATGTCGACGGGGTCACCATGCACTCGTTCGCCGCCATGGCTCTCGGGCGTCCGGGATTCGTCTCGTGCACGCCGGGAGGGATCATCCGCCTCCTGGATGCCTACGGGGTCGAGCTCTCGGGCCGGCACGCGGTGGTCATCGGGCGCAGCCCGATCCTGGGCAGGCCGGTCGGCATGCTGTTGCTGGGGCGTGACGCCACCGTCACCTACTGTCACTCGAAGACCCTGGAGCTTCCATCGATCGTCAGAACCGCGGACATCGTGGTAGCGGCGGTCGGACAACCGAAGTTCGTGAAAGGTGACTGGTTGAGCCCGGGCGTCGTGATCATCGATGCCGGCTACAACCCCGGCAATGTGGGCGACGTCGATTTCGAGGAGGCGATCGAACGGGCCAGCCTCATCACCCCGGTGCCGGGAGGGGTGGGTCCGATGACCATCGCCCTCCTGATGGAGCAGACGGTGGATGCCGCCTTCCAACAGGCGGCGCTGTCGTGATCCGGACGCAGATCCGGACGCAGATCCGGACGCAGATCCGGACGCGGATCCGGACGCGGATCGGCCGCGCCACGGTCCGCTGATCGGCCTGTGCCGGCCGGTTCTAGCGGAGCGTGGCCTTGCCGCCCTCCTCCACCGCGGCGATGCACCGGCTCCGCAGCTCGGCGAGCTCGGCATCGTTGAGGGTGTGGTCGAGGGAGCAGAACCTGAGCCGGTAGGCCAGGCTGCGTCGACCGTCGCCCACCACCTCGCCGCGGAAGACATCGAACAGCTCGACCGACTCCAGCTCCTCTCCCCCGGCCCGGCGGAGCGTCCGCTCCAAAGTGATGGCGCTCACCTCGTCGTCGACCGCGAACGCCAAGTCGATGTCGGAGGAGGGGAAGCGGCTGATCGACCGGGCGACCTCTGGCGTGCGGGGCACCCGCTCGCGATCCAGCAGGGTGCCGAGGTCCAGATCGAGCCAACCGACCCGGCGGGCGCGACCGTCCCGGCCGAGGAGGCCGAGGGAACCGACGATGAAGGGGTCCAGTTCGCCGACCACTCCCAGCGGGATCGACGCGGTGGACCCGGCCGGGCCAGGCGGAGTTCCCGATGCCACGCTCGCCAACCCCGCCGATCGGTACGCGTGCAACACTGCGCCGGGTATCCCGGAGGTGATGGTCATGTCCCAGTCGGCGACGGCCAACCCTTCGGCGATGGCGCGCCAGGCCGCAACCGCGGTCCAGGCATCGTCTCCCTCTGCGCAGAACACTGCACAGAGGCGCTCCGACATCTGGGCCGGCGCGCCGTCCCCGGGATCGGCCGGCGAGGTTCCGCGATAGTGGAACACGGTCCCCACCTCGAAGAGCCGGACGTTGCCCTGGCGGCGTTCGGTGTTGTACAGAACAGCCCGCAACAAGCCGGGGACCATCGATGTGCGTAGAAACCGCTCGGAGTCCACCAGCGGGTTGGTCACTTCGATGTACGGGGGGTCCGCCCGGGACATGGTCTGGTCGAACTCGCTGACGAAGGTGGTGGTCCAGGCTTCGGATGCGCCGAATCCGCAGAGCATCTCCTTCAGCCTCCGGCGATCCCGCTGGTACACGGTCAGATGCCCGGGCTGGGGCCAGGCCGGCATCCGCCGAGGCAGTCGTGCATAGCCGTAGGTGCGGGCCACCTCCTCGGTGATGTCGGCCTCGCCCATCGGCGCGGGGCGGACGTCGGGTCGGAAGGTCGGCACCGTCACCGCCAGCACGCCGCCACCGTCCGCTTCGCCGTCGGAGGGCGCATCCACCGCGGTGATCCCGATCGGTGCCAACAGGGTAGAGATCTCGGGAGCGGTGAACGCGGTGCCCAGTAGTGCGTTCACCCGCGTCGTCCGTACCGTCAGCTCCACCGGGGTGGGCACGTCGCCCCGGATGTCGATGGTCCCGGGTGCCACCACCGCGTCGCTCCCGGCGGTCAGGGCCAGGAGCTGGCAGAAGCGATCGGCGGCCCGGTCGATCCCGGCCGGATCACAGCCCCGCTCGTAGCGGGCCGACGCCTCAGTCCGCAACCCCAGGCGCTTCGAGGTCCGGGCAATGGCCATCGGATCGAAATAGGCGGTCTCGAGCAGCACCCGGGTGGTGCCGCTGCCGATCTCCGAGGACGCCCCGCCCATGATCCCGCCGATTCCCACCGGAGTTCCCTCGGCATCACAGATCAGGCAGTCCTCGCCGGTATCCCCCAGGCCGGGGCCCGGGCGGCCGAGCTCCCGGGTCACGCCGTCGAGGGTGGTGATGGCCTCGCCCTTGGCCGCCTTCCGGATGATCAACCCCCCATCACCCAGGCGATCGAGATCGTAGGGGTGGGTGGGCTGCCCGAGCTCGAGCATCACGTAGTTCGAGGCGTCGACCACATTGTTGATCGCCCGCATCCCGGCCAGCCGCAGCCGATCGGCCAACCAGGTCGGCGACGGTCCGACCACCACGCCGGTGATCACCCGGGCGGTGAACCGCGGGCACAACTCGGTGTCCTCGACCCGGACCGAAGTGAGGGTCTCGACCGAGGCGGCGGGGCGGACGCCGCCCGGACCGCCCGTGCCCCACACCGCCGATTGATCCACCTCGGGGATGACGAACGGAAGACCCAGTCGAGCCGCGAGATCCCGGGCCACCCCGACAATGCTCCAGGCGTCAGGCCGGTTGGCCTCGACGGCGATGTCGAATACCACATCGGGCTCGATCCCCATCGCTTCGGTGAACCGCTGTCCGGGACGGGCGCCATCCAACTGGTCCAACACCATGATCCCGGCGCCGTCGTCGGACAGTTCGAGCTCCCGGCCCGAACACAGCATGCCATTGGAGGCCACGCCCTTCATCTTGCGGCGGCCGATGGCGAACCCACCGGGGAGGACGGCTCCCACCGGAGCCAACGGGACCAGGTCGCCGACGGCAAAGTTCCAGGCCCCGCACACCACCTCTACCGGTCCCTCGGCGGCGTCGACCACGACCCGCCGGATCTTGTCGGCCCCGGGGATCGGGGCGATCTCGGTGACCCGGGCCACCACCACGTCTTCCAGCCCCTCGCCGACCCGCTCGGTCTCCTCGACCACCAGTCCGAGGTCGTCAAGGGTGGCGGCCAGGTCGGCCGGATCCCCGGAGAACGGGGCGAAGTCCCGGAGCCACGAAAGCGGTACGCGCACTACTCTCCTCTCACCATCGACGTATCAGAACTGCCGCAAGAAGCGGATGTCGTTCTCGTTCAGGGCCCGCATGTCGGCGATCTGGTGGCGCATCTGGGCACAGCGGTCGATCCCGAAACCGAAGGCATAGCCGGTCCACTGGTCGCCATCGATGCCCACCGCGTCGAACACCGCCGGGTCCACCATTCCGCAGCCGCCGAGCTCGATCCAACCGGTCTGGGAGCAGGTTCGACAGCCGCTTCCGTGGCAGATGGTGCAGGTCACCTCGAACTCGGCCGAAGGCTCGGTGAACGGGAAATAGGCCGGGCGGAGTCTCGAGTGGATGTCGGGACCGAAGTATGCGGTGGTAAAGACCTCGATGGTGCCGGCCAGGTCGGCAAAGGTGATCCCCTTGTCCACCACCAGACCTTCGATCTGGTGGAACACCGGGAGGTGGGATGCGTCAGGGGTATCCCGGCGGTAACAGCGCCCGGGCATGACCGCGTGGATCGGGAGACTGCCGTCGCGCACCGCGGCTTCCATCAGGTGGATCTGCACCGGCGAGGTATGGGTCCGGAGCAGGGTCGTCTCCGGGGCACCCAGGTTCAGATAGAAGGTGTCCCACATTCCGCGAGCCGGGTGGGCTGGCGGGATGTTCAGGGCGCCGAAGTTGTACCAGTCGGTCTCGATGTCCGGGCCCTCCGCCACCTCGAAGCCCATACCGACGAAGACGTCCTCGAGGGCATCCCGGGTCTGGGACACCAGATGGAGATGACCGCGGACCGAGGGGGCGGCCGCCGGGCCCGGAATGAACTCGGAGAGGTCGAGAAGGTCGGACTCCATCGCCGCCTCCATCTCGGCGAGCTGGAGTTCGGTACGTCGTCGGTCCAGCAGATCGTCGATGGTGGTGCGGGCCTCATGGAGGCGCTGTCCGAGTTGCTTGCGGGCCTCGGGTTCGAGCTTCCCGAGCGAACGGTGCGCCTCGGACAGCGGCGACTTCTTGCCGGCCACCTGGGTAGTGACCCGGGTGATGTCGTCGGTGGTCCTGGCCGCGGCGATGGCCGTCCGGGCGTCGGCCACCAACGCATCGATATCCGGGGCGTCGCTCACGGTCGAGGGACTCCATGTCCGTTTTTCGGGTCTGTCAGGGCCGATTCCACCTCTGGCATCGTAGAGCGCCACTCACCGGGCCCGGTCCGTCGCTGGCGCAAGGCTTCGAAGCAAAGCACGGCGGCTGACACGCTGACGTTCAGCGATTCGGCCTGGCCGGCCATCGGGATCGACACCCGGGCCTCCAACGCAGCCGCCACCTCGTCGCTCAGACCCGAGGCCTCGTTCCCGAGCACGACCGCCACCCGCTGCCTCCAGTCGAAGGCGGTGTAGTCGGCGCCACCCCGCACCACGGTGCCCACGGTGGTGAAACCACGTTGGTGGAGATCTGCGACCACCGCCAGGATCTCCCCGCCCATCACGATGGGGGTGTGGAACACCGCGCCGGCCGACGCCCGCACTGTCTTCGGGTTGGTGGGATCGACCGTGCCCTCGCAACACACCACCGCGTCGACCCCGGAGGCCTCGGCCGTCCGGATCACCGTTCCGGCATTGCCGGGATCTCGGACGTCGGCACACACCAGCAGCATCGAAGCAGCGGGCGCCACCTCCTCGATGGTGGCCGGGACGAAACCGATCACGGCCAGCACCGGTTGGGGCGTGACCGTATCGGCGATCCGCTCGATGACCCCGGGATCCAGGTCGAAGACCCGGGCGCCCCGCTGGTAGGCGCGGGCCACCACATCGGCCACCGCCGGGTTGGACCGTCCCTCCGCGGCGACGTAGACCGACTCGACGGCGGCGCCTGCCTCCAGGGCGACCGACAACAGTTCGGCACCCTCGACGACCAGACAGTGGTCCGACCACCGCAGGCTGCGCTTCCGAAGCAGCTGGCGGACCCGCTTCACTCGCTGATGCGTAAAGCTCAGCCCCGGCTGGTTCAGGAAGCGGCCTCGGCGGTCGCCTGGGCGTCGGCCAGCGCTTCCTCGGCCACTTTCACCAACGAGGTGAACGCCTCGGGAGCGGTGACGGCCAGATCGGCGAGCACCTTGCGGTCGACTTCGACGCCGGCAGCGTGCAGGCCGGCGATGAGCCGGCTGTAGCTCATGCCGTTCAGCCGGGCGGCGGCGTTGATCCTCTGGATCCAGAGCTTGCGGAACTCTCCCTTGCGGGCCCGGCGGTCGCGGTAGGCGTACTGCAGCGAGTGCATCACCTGCTCGTTGGCGGCGCGGAACGAACGGCTCTTGTTGCCGTAGTAGCCCTGCGCCTGCTCGAGAACGGCGCGGTGGTGCTTCTTGGCGTGGACTGCGCGCTTCACTCGGGCCATGGGAACTCCTTTTCGTCGGGGGCGGTGTAGGTCGGATGGTGTTGATCAGCCGACCGGAATGGATCCGCCGGCAGTCAGTCGGGAACGTGGTATCGGATGGAGTCGGTCTCGGGTGTACCCGTGATCGACCGGGTGCAATTGGACGTGGCGCTACATACCCAGCATTCGCTTGACTTGGCGCTCGTCGCCGGGAGCGAAGTCTGACTCGCGTCCCAATCGGCGGGTCCGCACGCTCGACTTCTTCTCCAGCAGATGGGAGCGGAACGCCTTGCGACGGCGAAGCCGTCCGGTTCCGGTCACCTTGATCCGCTTGCGGGCACCGCTGTCGGTCTTCATCTTCGGCATGGCTTATCCCTCTCCTTCGATCTTCTCATCGGCCGGAGGCTGCTCCTCTGCCGTTTCCGGTGCTGCAACTGCGTCTGTGTCGTCGGCCGACGGCGCACTGGCATCCTCTGCCGCTTGCGTCGCCTCCACAGCCGCGGCCACTTCGACAGCTGCCACCGCCTCCACAACCGGGGCCACCGTCGCCGCGGCGGCTCCAGGTGTCGAACCGTTGGATTGGCTGCCGCCCGATTTGGGGCCTCGGGATGCGGCCGACTGCTTCGCTCTCTTGTCCGGTGCCAGCACCATCACCATGTTGCGACCATCGAGCCGGGGGTCCGATTCGGATTTGCCCATCCCTTCCATCTGCTCGGCGATGCGGTCAAGGATCTTCTTGCCCAACTCGGGATGGAAGACCTCTCGGCCACGGAACATGATGGTGATCTTGACCTTGTGACCCTCTTCGAGGAACTTGGCCACCTGCCGGGTCTTGGTGTCGAAGTCGCCGGGGCCGATCTTCGGCCGGTACTTCATCTCCTTGATCCCGACGTGGACGGCCTTGCGCTTGGATTCCTTGGCCCGCTGAGCCGCATCGAACTTGAACTTTCCATAGTCCATGATGCGGGCAACCGGAGGATTGGCCAGAGGGGCAACTTCGACCAGATCGAGGTCGAGCTCCCTGGCGAGATTCAGCGCATCGACAAGTGATTTGATCCCAAGTTGTTCACCGTCGGGGTCGACCAGGCGGACCTCACGGGCGCGGATTCGGTCGTTGATCCGTGGTTCATTGGTGGTGACGGTAGCTGCTATTCGATTTCACTCCCTATCTTGGGCCACGGACTTCCCGTGACCAACGAATAAGGAGCGGAGCTGCCACCGGAACAATTACCAGCCAAAGCCAGCTTCCGGACCCATTGACCCGTCGCACACACGGAAACCGCGTATGGCCGGGTGGGAGTCGTGAGACCGCGACTCCGCTTCCTCGTACTTCAGCCTTTAGGCTACCACCGTGAGCTCTCTCTGGACACCTGATGGCGAGCGACCGGTCGGGAAACCGACCAGCGGGGGCGTCCCCCCGGCGCCAGGGGGCTCGGCTCCACCCTCCGGCGCCGCCGGCGGGGCACCGCCTCCTCCCCCGGATGACAAGGAGCTGGCCGAGCAGGTCGAGGCCATGCAGAGGGAGCTGGCCAACGCCCCGGTCGAGGTGGTGGTGGCCAACCACTGCTACGGGCTCTTCGAACTCGCGGCCGTCTACCTGTCCCAGGTCCCGCCGCTCCTCCCGCAGTCGCGTCTGGCCATCGACGCCCTGGCCTGCCTGGTCGACGGGCTCAAGGGAAGGCTCGGGGAGGCCGAGGGGCACCTCAAGGACGGTCTCAGTCAGCTGCAGCTCGCCTATGTGCAGATCGACGGCGCCCAACGAGCCGGCGCGCAGGCAGTCGCCGCGGCCGGGGGCAACGGGGCATCGGATGCGTCGGCGACGGGCGAGCCTGGCTCCGGGGAGACCGGCGATCCGGCCGCCGGCGGAACGGAACCCTGCACGGAGGCCGAGCCCGGCGGGTGAGTGACCTCCCAAGCCGCGGGTCCGGACCCGACCCGGCACCGGGACTGGCTCCCGGACCGCCCATCCTCCCGGCCACCCCGGCCACCCCGGCCACCCCGGCCACCTCAGCCACCCCAGCCACCCCGGCCACCTCAGCCACCCCGGCCGACCAAGCCGATCCACCCTCGAATGCAATTGACGCATCCCGGGTACGGAGCTTCATCGGGATTTCCGTCGGGCTGGTCGGCCCTCGGGCCAACCTGGCCGTTGCCGGCGTCCTGATCACCCTGTACGTCCAGCACCGGGCATCCGGCGCTCTGGCGGTGACCTTCGCCCTGACTGCCGACCGCCTCGTCTCCTGGCTGACCTACCCGATCATGGGACGCTTCAGCGACCGGACCCAGAGCCGGGTCGGTCGGCGCACCCCGTACATGGCCGGGAGCCTCATCGTGCTGGGCGTCTCCACCTGGATGTTTACCGTCGTCCGCGGGTACTGGCTGCTGGTCCTGTTCATCGTCATAGCCGGGCAGGCCTCCGCCATCTTCACGCTGACCAACGTGGCCGTGGTTCCCGAGGTCTTCGGTCGGAGCCGTTGGCTGAAGTCGCTGGTCCTCACCACGGTGCTCGGTTCGGTGGCGGCCCTCGTCATCAAGGCAACGGTCATCACGTCCTGGAAGCAGAACGACCCGTCCACCTGGAACCTGCCGTTCCAGGTGGCGGCGGTGATCATGGTCGCAGTCGGCATCGTCGTCCTGATCATGGTCCGGGAGGCACCGGCCGCGACTGTCGGAGCGTCCGTCGATCGAGGGAGACGCGCCCGGCGGGTGCGAGACGAGTTGCGAGACATCCTGGCCGGGCCCAACGCCAAGGTGTTGGTGGCTGGCTCGTTGCTCTTCTACTCGGGCATCGGGTCGACACTGTACGTTGCCATCCTCTTCTTCCAACGGGACCTCCATGCCGGAGCCAGCGCTCAGACCATTGCCGGGCTGGCCACCGGCATTCCGGTGTTCTTCATCGGCATCGGTCTTGGGATCCCGATCAGCCGGATCATGTCGAGGCGACAGCTGGCCATCGGCGCGCCACTCATCGGTGCGGTACTGGCTGGGGTGCAGTACTTCGACACCCATATCTGGCAGGCGGTGGTACTGAGCTACATCGGCGCGCCGTTCATCGGTGCCTACATCATCGTCCTGGCTCCGATGTTGTTGCAGTTGCTCCCCCGCTCCGGTGGGCTCGGGGAACGCCTGGGCGTGCTGCTCTCACCATTCAACCTGTGCAGCGTGGCCGTCGCCTATCTTGCCGCGACGGTGGTCGACGCCACCGGCAACTACCGGCTGATCTGGCTGTTCCCGGCAGCCACCGGTCTGGCCCATGCCACCGTGAACTACTGGCTGAAGTTCCCCCCGAAACGGAAGTCGGACCCCGACATGATCAAGAAGCTCTGGGAGTGGAGCATCGTGCAAGCAGAGGGATTGTCAGAGACCGGCATCGTCACTGGCCTGTTGGCCGCCCCGTTGCTCGGGGTGGTGTCCGGCGAGGACGCCGATAGCGCGGTGGTGGTCGATATGGCCCGGAAGATCCTCGGGAACCCCTATGAGGAGGAAGGACCCGGGTCGTCGCCGGACTCGGACTCCGACGCAGACCCTTCCGGGTCATCCGATCGAGAAGTGACCGGGGTGATCCAGGTCGGCGGAGGTCCGGTGGGTGCCGACTTGGACAGTGACCAGAAATCCGGACCTCGGACCGGTTCGGGAACCGCTTCCTCCGGAGGGGGCTCGGATACGGGTATGTCCCAGGCCGATACCGGTGTGTCCCAAGCAGTCACCGGCGTGTCCCATGGCGCCACCGGAACTCCGCTCGGGGGGGTGATCCCGAGAGACTCAATCGACGGCACGCCGGACGGTTCGGTGTCGTTGCGCGACTCCGCGGAGGACTCGGCCACGGCTTCATCGAGTGACTCTGGCTCCTCCCACCGCCCAGCGTCCTCCTCCGATTCAGAGTCGTCGGCGGACTCACCGGCGGATTGGTCGGGTACCTCGGGCTCGGGCTCGGGCTCGGGCTCGGGCTCGGACTCGGGAGCAGCCGAAGACGCCGACACCACCGGTAACGCCGACACCACCGGTAACGCCGACACCACCGGTAACGCCGACACCACCGGTGACTGACCCGTAGGTTCCGACCACGAGTTCGACTCGGCGGGGCTGATCGGCCAGGAGGGTGCTTGGGTGGCAAACACCGCCTGGGCCACGTCGCCCACGTCGCCCACCTCGACCACCGGCTCCACCTCAACCACCGGCTCCGCGTTCAATCCATGGAACCCGCCGGGTGCCGGTATCCCCACCAGGGGCCGGACCGAGATCGCTTCGAGACGACCGAGGCGCCCGGGGGCCACTTCGATGGCCACCAGGGTCCCGACCGCGATCTGGCGGGAGCCGTCGGTGATCGCGGTGCAGTGGAACGGGAACCGTCGACTCTCCCCGTATTCGACGACGCCGAGTCCCCGGGCCTCATCGAACTCGCCCACCCGACCGACCAACGGGACATGTCGGGCCGGTGGCAGGTCCACGATCCCGTTCCAGGTGGTCGACACCGGGCTAGCTCAATGGACGATCTTGGACAGGGCCAACTCGATGATGTCGGTGGCGCCCCGGTCCTTCAGCGCCGGGATCAGGGTGTTGATCTCCGACTTCGGCACCACCGTCTCCACCGCGAACCCGCCCTTGCCGAACAGCTCCGACACGGTGGGAGACCGTAGGGAGGGGAGCAGGTCGATCACGTCGTTCAACTGGTCGGCCGCCACGTTGAGCTTCACCAGGACCTTGCCCCTGGCCTCGAGCGCGCCCTGCAGGAGGGTGAACAGCTGTTCCATGGCATGGCGCTTGCCCGGGTCCTCGGCCGCGGCCCGGTTGGCGATGAGCTCGGTGTGGGAGACGAACAGAGTCTCCACGATCTTGAGCCCGGCGGCCCGCAGGGCCCGTCCGGTTTCGGTGATCTCGACCACGCAGTCGGCGATGTCGGGCACCTTGGCCTCGGTGGCCCCGTAGGAGAGGCTGACCTCGGCCCGCACCCCGTGCTTCTCCAGAAACCGGCGGGTCAGCTCCGGGTATTCGGTGGACACCCGCAGCGCCCCCCCGGCACCGGTGCCCGAGGCGGCCAGATCGGCCACCGACCCCACCGGCGACTCCTTGGGCACGGCCAGCACCACCCGGACCGGGTGCGAGCTGGCCTTCGAGTACTGGAGGATCCCGAGGGTGGTGACCTCGCTCCCCCGTTCCTCCACCCAGTCGCGCCCGGTGATCCCCAGGTCGAACATCCCGTCGGCCACGTAGAGCGGGATCTCCTGGGGACGCAGGATCCGCACCTCGTCGACCCGGGGGTCGTCGATGGTGGCCCGGTAGTCCACCTCGGAGGAACGGGTCACCGCCAGGTCGGCAGACGCGAACAACTCCAAGGTGGCCTTCTCCAGCGAGCCCTTGGGCAGCACCATCCGCAACATGGTCAATCCCCCACTTCCGGGACGGTGTCCCGCCCCAGGACCCCGAGCAGGCGGACCATCTCCAGGGCGGTCATCGCCGCCTCCCGGCCCTTGTTCATCTCGTCGTCCTCCGAGCGCACCAGCGCCTGCCCCACCGTGTCGGTGGTGAGGACCCCGAACACCACCGGGATGCCGGTGTCGAGCTGGACCCGCTGGATGCCGGCGGCGCACTCCCCGGCCACGAAGTCGTAGTGGCCGGTGTCGCCCCGGATGACCGCCCCGAGGCAGACCACCGCGTCGACGCCGCCGGATTCGGCCAACACCTTGGCTACCAGGGGCAGCTCGAAGGCACCCGGGGCCCAGGCCACCCTCACGCTGGCCAGGTCGCAGGCCGCGTTCTTCAGGGCGTCGAGTGCCCCGGTGAGCAGCCGCTCGCTGATGCCGCCGTTGAACTCGGCACAGGCGAAGGCCACCCGGGGTCCGGAACCGACGCCCATACCCGCCAGCGGGCCGCGGCCGTCCACCGAGGTGCCCACCATCGCCGCGATCCGCTCCTTGGTCCCCAGCGGGAGCACGGTGAGGTCTGACTCAGTCATCGAGACCCTCCAGGAGGTGGCCCATCCGGTCCCGCTTGGTCCGGAGGTACTCGATGTTCTCGGGATTGGGGGTGGTGGGGATGTGCACCCGCTCGACGATGTCGAGGCCGAAGCCTTCCAGGCCACCGCGCTTGGTCGGATTGTTGGTCATCAGCCGCATGGTCGTGACCCCTAGGTCCACCAGGATCTGGGCCCCGATGCCGTACTCCCGCGAGTCCTCGGGGAGCCCCAGCTCGAGGTTGGCGTCCACCGTGTCGAAGCCCTCCTCCTGGAGGCTGTAGGCACGCAGCTTGTGGCCCAGGCCGATGCCCCGGCCCTCATGGCCGCGCAGGTAGACGATCACCCCGCTCCCGTTCTCGGCCACCGCCGCCATGGCTCCCCGGAGCTGCGGCCCGCAGTCGCACCGGAGGGACCCGAACACGTCCCCGGTCAGACACTCGCTGTGCACCCGGACCAGCACGTCCTCTTGGCCGTCCACCTCCCCCTTGACCAGCGCCACATGGTGCTCGCCGTCGAGCACCGACTCGAAGGCGTGGGCAGTGAACTCGCCGAACTCGGTGGGGATCCGGGCGCTGGCGATGCGGCGGACCAGCTTGTCCTTGCGCCGCCGGTAGCGGATCAGGTCGGCGATGGAGATCAGCTGGAGCCCGTGCTTCTTGGAGAACACCTCGAGCTCGGCCAGGCGGGCCATCCCCGTCTTGTCCTCGCTGACGACCTCGCACAGCACCCCGGCCGGGGACATCCCCGCGGCCCGGGCCAGATCGACCGCTGCCTCGGTGTGACCGGCCCGCTTGAGGACGCCGCCCGGGCGGTAGCGGAGCGGGAAGATGTGGCCGGGACGGTTGAGATCGGTCGGGCGGGTGTGGGGATCGGCCAGGGCCTTGATGGTGGCCGACCGGTCGGAGGCGGAGATCCCGGTGGAGGTGCCGTGGCGGTAGTCGACGCTGACCGTGAACGCGGTGCGCTGCACCTCGGTGTTGGTGGAGACCATCAGGGGCAGGTCGAGCTGCTCGACCCGCTCCGGGGTGAGCGGCACGCAGATGAGCCCCGAGGTGTGGGCCAGGAAGAAGGCGATCTTCTCGGGGGTGACGGCGTCGGCCGCCATGATCAGGTCGCCCTCGTTCTCACGGTCCTCGTCGTCCACGACCACCACGATCTCACCGCGCGACACCGCGGCGATCGCATCCTCAACCGTCGAAAAGGCCATCGACCCTCGGACTCCCTCTACACCCTGGGGGGAGAGAGTTCCACCCTCAGGTCACCCCCCAGGTTAGTGGTCGACCGTATGGTCCCCCGCCATAGCCCGTCGAGGGTGGGGGCGCCGGGTCCGGCGAACAGCGGACGGGCGTCATCCCCCCCGAACAGTGCCGGGGCCAGGTAGAGCACGTAGCTGTCCACCAGGCGAGCGGCGTGGAAGGCGTGGGCGACGCCGGCGCCCCCCTCGACCAGCACCTGCAGCACCCCCCGGTCGCCCAGGTCGGTGAGCACCATGCCCAGGTCGCCGTCCAGCTCCAGCGCCGGGAGGACGGCGGCGCCGACGGGCACGTGGCCGAGCACCACCCGGAGCGGCTGCTCGGATGGGGCCCGATGGTCGGGGTCGTCGTCGGGAAGCCGCACGGTCAGGGTGGGGTCGTCGGCCCGGACGGTGCCCGCCCCGACCAGCACCGCATCCGACTTGGCCCGCAACCGGTGGGCGTCGGCCCGGGCCGCCGCGCCGGTGATCCACCGGCTGGACCCGTCGGGCGCCGCGATCCGGCCGTCGAGGGTGGAGGCCAGCTTCAGCACCACCCAGGGCCGGCCGGTCCGGCGATGGTGCAGGTAGGGGGTGAGCTGCTCGGCGACCCGATCGGCGGCCACCCCCACGTCGACCTCCACACCGGCCTGACGCAGGAGGGCGATCCCCCGGCCCGACACCTGGGGGTCGGGATCGTCGATGCCCACCACCACCCGCCGGACCCCGGCGGCCAGTACCGCCTCGGCGCAGGGTGGGGTGCGGCCGTGGTGGGCGCACGGCTCCAGCGTCACGTAGAGGGTGGCGCCTTCCGCCCGCGGCCCGGCGGCGGCCAGGGCGGTGACTTCGGCGTGGGGCCCCCCGACCGGAGCGGTGGCCCCCACGAAGAACTCGGCATCGCCTGTGGCATCGTCCGTGGCATCGTCCGCGGCCACCGGCACCAGCACGGCTCCGACCCACGGGTTCGGGGAGGTGCGCCCCCGGACCCGCTCGGCGGCGGCCACCGCCTCGAGCATCCACTCCTGGTCGGTGCCCGGGCCGGGGCGAGAGACGTCGCCGGTCAGGACGTCCGGCTTTCCGCCGAGTCGCCCGCACCCTCGGCTGCCGCCAAGATGCCGGCGATGGCCCCCACCGGGTCCTCCCGGCCGAACACCGCCGACCCGGCCACGAACACGTTGGCGCCGGCCCGGGTGACCGGGACCACCGTATGCTCGTCGATGCCACCGTCCACCTCCACGTCGAGCGGGTACCCGGCGGCGTCGGCCGCCTTACGCACCTGGGCGACCTTGGGGACCACCTCGGCCATGAACGACTGGCCCCCGAACCCGGGGAACACCGTCATGCACAGCACCAGGTCGACCAGCCCGAGATACGGCTCCAGCGCCTCGAACGGGGTATCGGGGTTGGCGGCCAGCCCGGCCCGGAGCCCCAGGTCGCGCATCTGTCGGACCAGGGCCTCGGTCTCGCCGACTTCGACGTGGACGGTGCAGCCGTCGGCCCCGGCGTCCCGGAACGGCTCGAGGTAGCGGGCCGGGTCGCTGATCATCAGGTGGCAGTCGAAGAACAGGTCGGAGTGCTTGCGCAGTGACGCCACCACCGGCGGGCCGATGGTCAGGTTGGGGACGAAGTGGCCGTCCATCACGTCGATATGCAGCCAGTCGGTGCTGGGCTCCACCTGGCCGATCGCCTCGGCGAGGGTCCCGAAGTCAGCCGACAGGATCGAGGGTGCCACCCGCAACGTGGGCCGCGACGGAGGCGGGGAAGGACGGGCCGGCATCGGGGTCGAGCCTACCAACGATGCTGGCGGCGACCCCCGGAACCCCAGGTCGCACCGGTTCAACCCCCGAGCCGCTCCCCCGGTTCGGGGCGCACCCCTCGCCGCCAATCCGCCGCCGCCATCGGTTGTCTTCCTTCCGGCTGGACGGTGACGAGCCGGAGGCGGGTTCCCTCCCCGGCGGTGACCACCTCCCCGTACAGGGCACCCGGGCTGGCGCCCTCGGGGGCCGCGAGCTCACCGTCGTCCGACACAACCGGCTCGGCCTGCAGCACCCGCACGCGCTTTCCTCGGAAGGTGGTCCAGGCCCGGTCGAGGTGGACCACCCGGCGCAGGTGGGCGGCATCCTGCTCCCAGTGGAGCTGGAGTTCCTCGGGGCGGATCTTCTCCGCGTAGGTGGGTTCGCCGACCTGGGGGTGCGGGGTGGGTAGCCCGGCCAGCCCGTCGGCCAGGTGCCGCTCCAGCAGCCGACAGCCGATGGCCACCAGGCGCCGGCGCAGGTCCTCGACCGACTCGGCCTCGTCGATGGGGGTGTCCTGTTCGGCGTAGATGGCCCCGGTGTCGAGGCCGACGTCCACCTCCATCAGGCACACGCCGGTGGTGGCGTCGCCGGCCAGGACGGCCCGTTCCACCGGGGCGGCCCCCCGCCAGCGGGGGAGCTGCGAGAAGTGCAGGTTCACCATCGGCAGGTTCTCGAGGGCCTCGGCGGGGATGATCCGGCCGTAGGCCACCACCACTCCCAACTCGGCTTCGCACCCGAGCGCGTCCTGGAGGGTGTCGGTGACCGGGAGGCCCAGCTCGACGGCGGCGGCCTTCACCGGGCTCGGGACGAGGGCGCCTCCCCGTCCCCGGCGCTTGTCGGGCCGGCTGACCACCATGGCGATGTCATGTCCGGCGGCCACCAGGGCCCGCAACGGCTCGACCGCCGCCTCCGGGGTCCCCAGGTACACCATGCGCGCCATCGGGGTGACGCTACCGGTGGTCGCCCCCGGCCGCCTGTCCGCGAACTCAGATCTCCCGTTCGTCGCCGGACGACGCCGAGACCAACGTGGCCTCCAGCGCGGTGGTGTCGAGACCCAGCGACCGGTCCCGCAACACCTTCAGCGCCTGCTTGCGCATGTCGTCCTCCAACCGCTCCACCATCAGCACACCGTTGAGATGGTCGACCTCGTGCTGGAAGAGCCGACCCAGGAACTCGTCGGCCTCGATCGACACTTCCTCGCCCTCGAGGTCGTAGCCCCGGAGGTGGACCGACATCGGCCGGACGATCCCCAGTCGGAGGTCGGGGACCGAGAGACACCCTTCCTCGTAGTACCACTCGCCCGACGTCTCCACGATGGTCGGGTTGACCACCGCCACCGGCCCATCACCCACGTCGTAGACGAACACCCGCTTCTGCACCCCGACCTGGGGCGCGGCCAGACCGGCACCCACCGCGTCGTACATGGTCTCGACCATGTCGTCCACCAGGCGGGACAGGGCCCCGTCGATCTGGTCGACGGGACGCGCCACTTGCTTGAGCACCGGGTCGCCGTAGGTGCGGACCGAATACGAGGACATGCCGTTCATTCTACGGGTTGGGTCATGCTGACGGCATCGTGGCCGGCATTACGACCCCGCTCGCCGGGCCGGATCAGACGTCGGTGGGGTCCACCTCCACCCGCAGCCGGCCGGGGGGTCGGGGGGTCACCGCCAGGGCGTCGCACAGGGTCGGGTGGTCGGCGGCCCGCACCAGCCATCGGTCGGGCTCCAAGGCCGACACCGTGAGCCCGTCGGCGACCCGGAGCGCGTCGGCGTAGTCGTCCGACCCGGGGCCCCGGAGCAGGCCCAGGACGCCGAACGGCGGGAGGGAGAGCTCCGCCCGGAGCTTCCGCTCCGGCTCGGCCAGCAGGGCCGGGTCGGCGTGGACGGCGGCCCGCAGGGTCTCGTGGTCGGGGATCCGGGTCTGGGCCAGGATGCGACCTCCGGACCGGCGCCCCCCGATCAGGCGGGCGGCCCGGGCCAGGAGGGCGAGGGCTTCCTCGCCGGCCCCGAAACGGGGGGCCAACAGGTGCTGGTCGAAGTCGAGGAACACCACCGCGTCGGCCCGGGCCACCCGGTGAAGGGCGGCTTCGGTCCCCACCACCAGCCGCGAACCGGCGTCGATCGGCTCCTCCGAGTCGGCGGTCAACTCGGTGGCCTCGACGCCGGCCAAGGCCGACAGCTCCTCGGTCGCCCGGGACACCCCGATCCGGAGGACCTTCAGGCGGGTGGAGTCGCACTCGGCGCACACCGCCGGCCGGGCCAGGCCACAGAGCCGGCACCGGAGCTCGCCGCCGGGCTCCTTCTGGGCAACCGGGCCACCGCAGCGGGTGCAGCGGGCCAGGGCGCCGCACTGCGCACAGGCCAGCAGCCGCGCCCGTCCCTTCCGGTTGAGAATGCACACCACCCGGCCCGAGGGGGTGTCGACCACCGAGCGGAGCAATTGGACCAGCCGTTCGGAGAACAGCCCGGTGCGGGGATCGTCGCCGGTCCGGTCGACCACCTCGACCACCGGCCATCCCCGACGTTCGACCGCCCGGTCGGTGGTGACCAACCGTCCCTGCTCGAGGAGAACGACCGGGGGGCAGGGCGTCACCAGCACCACCGGTACCCGATCCCGGCGTGCCCGCTCGATCACCACGTCGACCGCCGACCAGGTGGGCGAGCGCTCCTCCCGGTAGGCCTCGTCGTGGGCGTCGAGCACCGCCACCGACTTGACCCGGGACAGCGGGGCCCAGGCCGCCGATCGGGTCCCGACCACCACCCGCTCCCCGGTTGCGGCCGCCTCCCAGTCGTCGGGGAGCAGGGCCACCGGCGCCCCGGCCCGGCGGAGCCGGTCGGCCAGGAGGGTGGCCCGGGTGTGGGACGGCGCCAGAAGCAGCACCCCGGCGGGCCCGATCCGGTGGACCAGCTCGAGGGCGATCAGCGAGGCGTCGAGGGCGGGAGCCAGCCGCACCACCGACAGCGGGGCGGCGCCTTCCAGTGCCTCGGTGACGATGCCGACCGACGCACCACCCGGAGAGGGCACCGTGTTCGGAGCCGGGGATCCGGGACCCGGGACGCCCGGACCGGATCGGGCGGCGCTGCCTTTCCGGACCACCCGCGGTGGCGAGCCGGTGCCGAGGAACGATGAAAGGGGGCCGGCCCACCGCCAGGATGCCCACTCGGCCAGGGCCACCACCGGGGCCGGCGGCCCTTCCCCGCTGGAGAGGGAAATCGGCTTGGGATCGACCCCGGCCGGCGGCACCACGTTGTCCTCGACCACCCAGGCGGCAACCCGGCGACCGTGGAGGTCGATGCGCACCCGGCTACCCACCCGGATGGCCGACGACATTGACCCGGGGACCGTGTAGTCGAACCGGCGGTGGATGGCGGGAACGTCGGGGGCGACCCGGACCACCCGGGGCGCCGGATCCCCCGGGGCGGTCACTGCCCCAGCTCCCGGGAGACCGCCTCGGCGCTCAGAGCCCGAGGGCCTGCTTCAGGTCGTCGACCCGCGGGGTCTCCTCCCAGGTGAAGTCCTTCTCGCTCCGGCCGAAGTGGCCGTAGGCAGCGGTCTTCCGGTAGATCGGGCGCTTCAGGTCGAGGTCCCGGACGATGGCGGCCGGACGGAGGTCGAAGATCTCTTCGACGGCCTTGCCGATCTGGATCGGATCGACCTTTTCGGTGCCGAACGTCTCCACCAGCAGGGACACCGGCCGGGCCACGCCGATGGCGTAGGCCACCTGCACCTCGCACCGGCTGGCGGCGCCGGCGGCTACCACGTGCTTGGCCACCCAGCGGGCGGCGTAGGCCGCCGACCGGTCGACCTTGGACGGGTCCTTGCCCGAGAAGGCGCCGCCGCCGTGGCGGGCCATGCCCCCGTAGGTGTCCACGATGATCTTGCGACCGGTCAGCCCGGTGTCGGCGTGCGGTCCCCCGAGCTCGAACACCCCGGTCGGGTTGGCCAGGATCCGGACATTGTCGGTGTCCAACTCGGTGGGCAGCAGGGGGTTGATCACGTGGTCGCGGAGGTCGGGGAGCAGCAGGGTGTCGAGGTCGACGCCCGGGTCGTGCTGGGTCGAGATCAGCACGGTCTCGAGGGCCACCGGGCGACCGTTGTCGTAGGTGACGCTCACCTGGGTCTTGCCGTCCGGACGGAGGTACGGGAGGACGCCCACCCTCCGCACCTGGGCCAGGCGTTGGGCCAGCCGATGGGCCAACCAGACGGGCAGGGGCATCAGATCGGGGGTCTCATCGCAGGCGTACCCGAACATCATCCCCTGGTCGCCGGCGCCCTGGGCGTTGAGCAGGTCCTCTCCCCCGGTGCCGGCCCGGACCTCGAAGGCATTGTCGACACCCTGGCCGATGTCGGGCGACTGCTCGTCGAGCGCCACCATCACCCCGCAGGTCTTGCCGTTGATGCCATAGGCGTCGTTGTCGTACCCGATGTCGAGCACCACCTGGCGGACCAGCGTGGGGATGTCCACGTAGGTGGTGGTGGTGATCTCGCCGGCCACCAGGACCAAACCGGTGGTCAGCAGGGTCTCGCACGCCACCCGGCTGTTCGGATCGTCGGTCAACAGGGCATCGAGCACCGAGTCCGAAATCTGATCGGCCATCTTGTCGGGATGGCCCTCGGTGACGGACTCAGAGGTGAAGGTGTATCGGGTGTTCACTGGTGGTTCCGTTCTTCTCTGGGAATGTGGGCTTGGAGGATGCGTGTTTGCCGGCTCTTGGGGTTCGGACGAGATTAGTTGAATCCTCCCCACGGCTGAAAGCCGGGGGATTCCTGACTCCGGCTGCTCGGGTCTCCGTCGGAGAGCCGAGTCTGTTGCGATCAACACCAGAAGGGAGGAACCCAGCCCTGTCGACCATCACGGTCGCTGATTTGCGGTCCCGGGGCTTGATCGCCCCACAGGATTCGCAGGTGTAGGTGCGCTCAGACAGTGGGAGACGGTGCTTGGCTCTCGCACCGCAGCCCCGACGGTCCATGGTCGTCCAGGCGGGGTCGACCAGCCGGAGATCCCGCTCATGTTTGGCCGCCATCCAGATCGGTTCCCGCTTGGCCAGCCCGATGGCTCCATTCGCCGCCTTCTTCGCCATGGTCGACGTGGCCAGGAATTTCGGCTTGAAGTGATATCGGCGTCGGCGGCGAGGTCCGACCGTGGGGCCCCCGGGCGCTCAACGAGCGGCCAGGAGAGCCGCCACCCTATCCAGGACGGCATCGGCCACCATCATCTTGCTGGTCATCGGGACCTCGGTGGTTTGCCCGTCGGCTCCGAGCACCGTCACCGCGTTGGTGTCGTGGTCGAATCCCACCCCGGGAGCCGACACATCGTTGGCCACCATCAGGTCGACCCCCTTCCCGACCAGCTTCGCCGTCGCCCGCTCGCTCACCTCATCGGTCTCTGCCGCGAAGCCGACCAGGACCTGGGCGCCGGTCCGGCGCCGACCGAGCTCAGCGAGGATGTCGGGTGTCGGCTCGAGGATCAGATCGGGGACCCCGTCCGCTTTGTGGAGTTTGGACGGCGCCACGCCCTTGGGCCGGAAATCGGCCACCGCCGCCGCCATCACCACCACATCGGCCCCGGCGGCCAGGGACAGCACGGCTGCCTCCATCTCGGCTGCGGTCTCGACCCGGTGCACGGACACCCCGGCCGGCACCCGCCGGTTGGTGGTGGTGACCAGATCGACGCCCGCGCCCCGACGGGCCGCGGCTTCGGCCACCGCGTGGCCCTGCTTGCCGGACGACCGGTTGGTCAAAACCCGCACCGGGTCGATCGGCTCGCGGGTGCCGCCGGCCGACACCACTACCCGGACCCCGACCAGATCCCTCCGGGCCCGGGAGCCGAGCAGGCCGAGGACCGTCTCCACGATCACCTCGGGGTCGGCCAGCCGCCCGGACCCGATGTCGCCGCCCGCCAGTCGGCCGTCTTCGGGAGGGACCACGATAACGCCCCGGGACCTCAACGTCGCCAGGTTCTCCTGCACGGCCGGGTGGTCCCACATCTCGGTGTGCATGGCCGGACACACCACCACCGTCGCGGCGGTCGCCAACAGGGTGGTCGTCAACAGGTCGTCGGCCAGTCCGTTGGCGTACCGGCCCAACAGGTCGACGGTGGCGGGCGCCACCACCACCACGTCGGCCAACTGGCCGAGGCGGGTGTGGGGAATGGGCGAGGCCTCGTCCCACAGGCTGGTCTGCACCGGTTCGGAACCGAGGGCGTCGAAGGTGGCCCGTCCTACGAAGCGGGTCGCCCGCTCGGTCATCACCGGCGCCACGTGCACTCCGGCGTCAACCAGGCGGCGACAGACCTCCACCGCCTTGTAGGCGGCGATGCCGGCCGACACGCCGAGCACCACGAAGGGTTTGGTTTCGCCCGTCACGATCGATCGGGCCAACCTCTCTAGTCGGTGGGCTCGGTGGCAGCCGGGTCCTCAGTGGTGCCCTCGATTGCCGCCAACCCGGTCTCGGCCGCCAGCGCGGCCTCGGCGGCCAGCGCGGCCTCGGCGGCCAGCGCGGCCTCCTCCTCCGGATCCGGACGGCTGTAGGTGGCCTTGCCGGCCGCCACCTCTTCGAAAGCGATCGACAGCGGCTTGCCGGACAGAGAGGCAACCTGGGGTGGGACCACGACTCCCAGTCCTTCGCCCAGCGAGTTGTAGTAGCTGTTCACCTGACGGGCACGGCGGGAAGCCAGCGCCACCAACGTGAACTTGGAGTCCACCTTGTCGAGGAGATCCTCGATCGGCGGGTCCATCAATGTGTTGCGGGGCTGAGCCATCACGATCCTTCAGTAGCGTCGTCGGGTAGGGCGCCGGGGGCTCGGTCCTGACCACCGGCGGTTCCGCCAGCCGGGCCATCGCCTGAATCGGCGGCGGAACGGCAACGGTCCACTATACCGGCCACTTCGGCCGCCGCCCGCATCAGGCCGTCGTTGACGACCACCGCATCGGCGATCTCACGCCCGATCCTCTCCTCTTCCAACCCGGCTTCCAGGCGCTTGGCCACATGGTCCTCCGTGTCGCCGCGGCTTCGCAGCCGCGTGGCCTGGATCTCGGAATTCGGGGGTACGAGCAGGATGAGGGTGGCTTCGGGCCGCTGAGACCGGACCTGGAGTGCCCCCTGGAGGTCGATCTCCAGGAGGACGTCGAAGCCCTCCGGCGGGCGGGGCACCGGGGTCCCGTACAGATTGCCCAGGAACTCGGCCCACTCGAAGAAATCCCCGGCCCGGACGTGCTCCTCGAACGTGGCGCGATCGACAAAGCAGTAGGCGTCGTCAGGCTCTCCTGGCCGCCTGGCGCGCGTCGTCCATGATCGGCTCAGCCAAAGCCTCGGGTCGGTCGCGACCAGCGTGGCGGCAATGGTCCCCTTCCCGGCTCCCCCCGGGCCGAAGAGCACGAAGATCAATGGATCGGCCCGGCCAGTGGCCGGACCCGACGATGTGTCGCTCAGCGAGCGGTCTCGCGGAGCAGCGACTGGCGCTGGTTGCTCCCGAGTCCTTGAAGGCGACGGCTCTCGCTGATCCCCACCGTGTCCATCAGTCGGCGGGCCTTGACCTTGCCGAGGCCGGGAAGCGACTCGAGTACCGAGATCACTTTCATCTTCCCGATCGTCTCGTTCCCGTCGGCGTCGGTCAGGAGTTGGGTGAGCGTCAGCGAGCCCATCTTGAGCTTGTCCTTGACCTCGGCCCGCTCACGGCGGACCCTGGCGGCTTTGGCCAAGGCGGCTTGGCGCTGTTCGGGCGTAAGTGCAGGCGGTTGCGGCATGACCGCGACGATAGCGCCTCCACGACCGTTCGACACCATGAATACTTGGGGGATGGCCGGGGTGGATCTGAATGCCGATCTGGGGGAAGCCGAAACCCTCCTCCCATCCGACCTGGCGATCCTCGATTGGGTGACGAGTGCCAATCTCTCCTGTGGGTTCCACGCCGGGAACCCGACCGTGATCCAAGCGAGTCTGGTCGCCGCCCTGGAGCGTGGAGTGACCATCGGCGCGCACGTCTCCTATCGCGACCGTCAAGGGTACGGCCGGCGCCCACAGGAGGTTCCCGCCCCCCGACTGCGGGCCGACATCGTCGAGCAGTACGAGATCCTCTCCGGCCTGGCCGCCGCCGCCGGCGGGTCGGTGTCCTACATCAAACCCCATGGCGCCCTGTACCACCGGATGGGGGTCGACGAGGCGGTCGCCGCCGCGGTGGTGGACGCGGTGAAGGAATGCGGAGCCCGCCTGCTGGTGGCCCAGGGGGGAACGGTGGTGGTCGGGCTGGCCACCCAGGCCGGGCTGGAGGTGATCTCCGAGGCCTTCGCCGACCGGGGGTATCTCGGTGACGGCCGACTGGTCCCCCGGGAAGATCCTGACGCGGTCTTCGGCGATCCACCGGTGGTTGCCCGGCGGGCCGTCTCCCTGGTGGTCAAGGGAGGCATCGAGGCGGCCGACGGCTCGTGGTTGCCGGTCGCCTGCCAGACCTTGTGCATGCACGGGGACACCCCCTCGGCCTCGGTGTCGGCCCGGCAGACCCGGGTGGCCCTCGAGGCCGCCGGTGTCATCGTCCGAAGCTTCGCTCCCCGGTCATGATCCGACGGGCACGGCCGTTCGGAGACTCGGCCTGGTTGGTGGAGGTCGACAGCGTCGACGCCGCTCACCGGCTGGCTCGGTTGCTCCGGCAGGAGATCGCCGCCGACACCGCCCCGGTGGCGGTCGGTGACATCGTCGTCGGGTTCCGCTCGGTGGTTGTGCACGTCGACCCGCTGACCAACGATCCCGGACGGTGCGAGTCGTGGTTGGCCGGGCTCGAGGGTTCCCCCTGGGCCGGATCCGAGCCGGGGCCCCTTCCGGCGCCGGCTCGCCGGATCGATGTCCCGGCCACCTTCGACGGCCCCGATCTCGGCGAGGCGGCGGCGGCGGCCGGCATCACCGCGGACGCGGTCGTCGAACTCCTCACCGGATGTGAGCTTCGGGTGGCGTTCCTCGGCTTCTCCCCCGGGTTCCCGTACCTGGTCGGATTGCCTCCGGCACTGGAAGGCATCCACCGGCGGGCCACGCCGCGGACGTCGGTACCGGCGGGCTCGGTCGCACTGGCCGGTGGATTCGCGGCCATCTACCCGCACACGACGCCCGGGGGCTGGATGCTGGTCGGACGGACCTCGCTCCCACTGTTTGACCCCGAGGTACCTCCCTACGCCCGGTTGCGCGCCGGTGATCTCGTGCGCTTTCGGAAGCCAGACCGGGCCGACGCGGTCAATGGAATCGGTGACGACCGGCCCGGTCTGCCCACGGCCCGTGCACCGCAGCGGGCCCACAGCCGGCGTTTCGTCGAAGTGGTCGAACCGGGTCTTCAGAGCCTGGTGCAGGACGGAGGACGGACCTCGGTGGCGTCGATCGGGATTCCCGACGCCGGCCCCGCCGATCCCGACTCCATGAGGTTGGCCAACCGGTTGGCCGGCAACTCCGATGACGCCGCGGTGATCGAGGTCACCGCCCGGGGACCCACCCTTCGCTTCCGGGGGGACGCGCACATCGGCGTGGTGGCAGCCACCAGCGACGCCATCAACCTCACGGTCGACGGGCGCGCGGTGGGTATCGACACGGTGGTGCCGATCAGGGACGGGCAGACCCTGTCGGCCGGTCAGGTCGGCCGGGGCCTACGGGCCTACATCGGCATCGCCGGAGGGATCGAGACCCCGAGGGTCGTCGGTTCCCGGTCGTCCGACGTGCTCACCGGGCTCGGTCTCGGCGCTCTGGTGGTCGGCGACCAACTCGATCTCGGCACTCCGCGGCATCCTCGCGGATTCCTCACCCATACCCGGTCGGATGTGCTGGTCTCCGACCCGGCGTTCATCCGGGTCGTCGCCGGCCCACATGGGTCCGGCCCGACGGAACTGGAAGCGCTCTGCTCCACCGAGTGGCGGGTGGCGGACGCCTCCAACCGGGTCGGGCTCCGACTGTCGGCGCCTCACACCGACCTGGCATCGACCGGTCGGATCGAGTCGACCGGAACCGTCACCGGCGCGGTGCAGATTCCACCCGATGGCCAACCGATCGTGCTGATGCCCGACCATGCCACGGTGGGCGGCTACCCGGTCATCGCCTGCGTCATCACCGCCGATCTGGGCGTGCTCGGCCAGCTCCGTGGCGGCGACCGGCTGCTGTTCGAGCTGGTCACCCACCCGGTGGCCCTGGACAGCCTCGTCGAGCACGAGCGCAGACTTACCAACCGGGTCTCGGGATGGTTTCCGGCAGAATCCGGAACCTGACCCCGAGCTGGCGCCGGGCGCCCGACCTTCGGTCGGAGGGGTCGCTACAGTCGAGGTCATGGCCAGCACCGAAGAATCCCGCCCGGTCGGCGTTGATGGAGACGCCACCTCCTTCGAATCACTCGATCCCGCCACCGGCGAGGTCGTCGCCACCTTCCCCATCGACCGCGAGGTGGCAGTGCGGTTTGCCGTCGAACGGGCCCGGGCGGCCTCGGAGTGGTGGCAGTCGATCGGCTTCGACGGCCGAGCCCAGCACCTGGCTGCCTACAAGGGGGAGCTCGCCCGCCGGATGGACGAGCTGGCCGACCTCATCCACCGGGAGAACGGCAAACCGCACGCCGATGCCGTTCTCGAGATCACCTTGGTCATCGACCACCTGTCGTGGGCCGCCGGTCATGCCCGCCAGGTCCTCGCCCCGCGCCCCGTCTTCCCCGGCCTGCTGGCACTCAACAACTCGGCCACCGTCGAATACCAGCCTCTCGGGGTCATCGGGGTCATCGGGCCATGGAACTATCCGGTGTTCACTCCGGCCGGGTCCATCGCCTACGCCCTGGCCGCCGGGAACGCGGTGGTCTTCAAACCGAGCGAGTACACCCCGGCGATCGGCAAATGGCTGGTTGACGCCTGGGCCACCGCGGTCCCCCGGGGTCGGGATCTCTTCACCCTGGTGACCGGACTGGGCGACACCGGGGCGGCCCTGTGCCGGTCCGGTGTCGACAAGATCGCCTTCACCGGTTCGGCCCGCACCGGTCGAAAGGTGATGGCCGCCTGCGCGGAGAACCTGGTGCCGGTATTGATGGAGTGCGGGGGCAAGGACGCGCTCATCGTCGACGACGGTGCCGACCTCGACGCCGCCGCCGACGCCGCCCTGTGGAGCGGCATGAGCAACGGGGGCCAGACCTGCATCGGCACCGAACGGGTGTATGCCACCGAGGCGGTGTACGACCGGTTCGTCTCCCTCCTCACCGAGAAGGCCGGCAAGCTGCATCCCGGATCCGGAGACAATGCCGCCTGGGGTCCACCGACCATGCCATCCCAGATGGAGGTCATCCGGCGCCATGTCGGGGACGCCATCAAGGCCGGCGGTCGGGCGGTGATCGGGGGGGTCAACACCGTGAAGGCGAACGGGGTGGATCCCACCATCCTGGTCGGGGTACCCGAGGACTCGGCGGCGGTCGCCGAGGAGACGTTCGGGCCGACCCTGACCGTGGCCAAGGTGCGCGACGCCGAAGAAGCACTCACTCTGGTCAATGCATCCGACTATGGCTTGGGCGGCGCCGTCTTCACCCGCTCCCGGCAACGGGGCATCGAATTGGCCCGGCGGATGCGCGCCGGAATGGTGTCGGTGAACTCGGTGCTGACGTTTGCCTTCGTCCCCGGGCTGCCGTTCGGCGGGGTCGGCGAATCGGGGTTCGGGCGGATCCACGGCCCGGACGGTCTGCGCGAGTTCTCACGGGCCAAGTCGATCACCGCCCAACGATTCGCGCTCCCCATGAACCTGACCAGTTTCAATCGACCGGCCAAGGCCACCGAGATGTTGTCCAAGGTGATGAAGCTCGTCTACGGCCGCCGCCGCTGACAGTCTTCTGACCGCCATCGCCCATGACAGGTTTCAGGAATGTCACTTGACGAAGGGCGAGGTGAACGCTGTTGAGGAAGATCTCGGGGCGTCACCCATCGGCACTTCGAGGGCACGGGCCGAGGCCACTCGCACTCGGTGATCAGCCGCTGGCGGCAACGCCGAAGACCGGCTGAATCGGGGGGTTGTGGTTGGCCATGCTGCCGAGGAACGGGGCGCCCCCGAAGGCGAATACCCCGCCGTCCTGACCCACCGTCCAGTAGCCCAGCCCTTCTGGATTGCCGGCGATGCCGATCATGACCGCGTTGAGGGACTGGTCTGCCATGGAACCCGAGAACGGGGCGTCCCCGAAGGCGAACACCCCTCCGTCCCACGCCACGAGCCAGTACCCGTGTCCGTCGGCCGTGGGCGCGATCCCCGCCACGGGAGCGTTCACCGTGCTCCCACCCGTGGAGCCGTAGAACGCGGCGTCCCCGTAGGCGAACACCCCTCCGTCGATCCCCACCAGCCAGTAGCCGCGGCCGTCAGGGGTCGAGGCGATTCCCGAGAAGTAGCTGATGGCGCTCCCATAGGGTGGCCACGTCCCACTGCGGTGGTGGATGGTGGAGCCATCGCCGTACCAGGTGGCACCGCCGAAGGGCACCACGGTGCCGCTTTGTCCGTAGAGCACCCAGCCGCCGTGGCCGGAAGGTGTGGACGCCACGGCCGTCGCACCGCCGCCGAGGTTGGGTATGGACACGTTGGCGGCATCCCCGAATCCGTAGAGGTTGGTGACGGACGGGTTTGCGGACACGTAGTTGTCCAAAACCCAGTACCCGTTCCCGTCCCCGGTGGCGGCGAACCCCCAGCACTGGAGTGTGCATTGATGAATCGCCGACCCGAGGAACGGGGCACCCCCGAAGGCAAACACGCCGCCGTCGCGGGACTCCAGCCAGTAGCCGGGACTTCGGGTCACTTTGGCGGTCGATGCCGAGGCAGTGCCCGGAACAGTGAAGCCAACCAGAGCCGTGGCCACCAGGACCACGCCTGACAAAACATGCAGGCTCTTGGACAGTCTCATCGGTTCTCCCTTCAAGTCCGGACTCCACGGGCACGACCCATAGAGGCAACCGTACGCCGAGTAGTTCACCACTCGCCCGAACGGTTCCTCACCTGCCTAGCCCTGGATGGCGTCTTTGACGCGTCACCCCCATTTACGGGGAGCGGCGATCGAGCTAGGCGCGACGTGGGTGCCAGGAATGCTACAAACGTTGACTACGCCCACCGTTCGTTTTCAAAATTTGAGCCGGTGTTGAAAGCACTGCCCCTACTGCCGTCGAAGTATCTGCGCCGACAGGTCCGATTCACGCCGTTCCCATTCGAGGACTCGACCGACTATCCGCATCCAGAAGGTGGTCGGGACCGTTTGAAAGATTTCGTGACGCCGTATCGGCATTCGATGAATCCACTCGTGACCGATTCTTCTGGCGGAACGGAGCCGAACTGCTCGGGTTGGTCTGACTCCAAGGATCGATCAGCGGCAATACAGGTAACAACGCCATCCCGCCATTCCATATGACCGACTCCGCATAGAGGCTGTCCCGGATCACCAGGTCGATCGGCGGCGGTTGTCGACGGTCTCAATTGGGCGGTCCGGTGGCGGATGTTCGGCGGGATTCGGTGCTGAAGGAATAGTTCGAGCGGTCCAGTGTGTTGCTACCAGGGAGGTGGCGAGCGGGGGTGATCGTTGCTTCACCCGAGTGCGATGGAGGCCCTGATGACCACAGCGACCTTTTCGGAGACGCCAGACGGTGTCTCGGACGGCGAGGCCAACCACACCCGGAGATGGTGGATCCTGGCGGTGCTGGGTATCGCCCAGTTGATGGTCATCCTGGACAACACCATCGTCAACATCGCGCTGCCGACCGCTCAGCACGCCCTGCATTTCTCCAATGCCGACCGGCAGTGGGTGGTAACCGCGTACTCGCTGGCCTTCGGGAGCCTGCTCCTGCTCGGCGGCCGGATCGGCGACATCATCGGTCGGAAGCGGACCTTGATCATCGGGCTGGTCGGCTTCGCCTTCGCCTCTGCGCTCGGTGGCGCCTCGGTCAACTTCGCCATGCTGGTGATCGCCCGTTCCGTGCAGGGTGCCTTCGGAGCCCTCCTCGCCCCTTCGGTCCTCGCCCTCCTGACCACCACGTTCACCGATCCGGCGGAGCGAGGGAAGGCGTTCGGCATCTACGGTGGCATCGCCGGAGCTGGCGGCGCCCTCGGGCTCCTGCTCGGCGGCATCCTCACCTCCTATGCATCCTGGCGATGGACCCTGTTCGTGAACCTCGCCTTCGCCGCGGTTGCGGCCACCGGCTCCCTGCTGTGGCTCAAGAACGACAAGGCTGCCGACCGTGACCCGCTGGACATACGGGGGTTGTTCCTGGTGACCGGAGGACTGTTCAGCCTGGTCTACGGCCTGTCGCACGCCGAGACCACCGCCTGGCGCAATCCGTACACCATCGGGTTCCTGGCCCTGGGCATCGCACTCCTGGCCGTCTTCACCTACGTCGAGACCCGGGCCACCTATCCCCTCCTGCCACCACGAGTGGTGCTCAATCGGACCCGGGGTGGCTCGATGTTGGCCATGCTGTTCGCCAGCATCGGGATCTTCGGCGTGTTCCTCTTCCTCACCTACTACATGCAAGGAACGTTGGGCTTCAGCCCAGTGAAGACCGGGATCGCCTTCCTGCCGATGGTCGCCGCCCTGGCCACCATGGCCCAGATCTCCAACCGGGTGCTCCTGCCCAACATCGGACCCAAGGCCATCGTCCCGATCGGCATGCTGTTGGGTGCGGCGGCCATGTACATGCTCCATCTGGTCGGGCTGCACAGCTCGTATGCCACCCATGTCCTTCCGTACCTGATCCTGTTGGGCCTTGGTTTCGGGCTGAGTCTCGCTCCCTCGTTCAGCACCGGGACCCTTGGCCTGCCGCCGCACGACGCCGGAGTCGGGTCGGCCACCCTCAACACCAGCCAGCAAGTCGGGGGGTCGATCGGCACCGCACTTCTCAACACGGTGGCCGCCGGTGCCGCCTCGGCCTACCTGGTCGGAAAGATCGCCAGCCCGGCCAGCCTGCAGGCGGCCGCCCTCCACAGCTACACCACGGCATTCCTGTGGTCGTCGATCATCTTCGTGGCCGGAGCCGTCGTCGCCGGGTTGGTGCTCCGTCGTGGGAACCTCATTGAACTCGCCGGATCCCCGCCGCAGGAACCCGAAACCGAACCCGAACCCGAACCGGTCCTGGTTCCCACCTGAGCCTGGTCACCAGCATCTCGAGGCGGGATGAACACGGCTTCCGATGAGTTCCGGGCGCCCGGTGCGTCTCCCCATCATGAACGCAACCAACCTCGCCGACATCTACGGACTGCCCCTGATCGATTGGGCCACCATCGAAGCCCGGCTCGACCAAGGGGTGACCCAAGGCCCGCAATCGGGTGGCCCCGACCGTCATACCTGCTGGCTGGCCACCATCAACGACGACGGGAGCCCCCACGTCACCGGCGTCGGCGCCCTGTGGGTCGACGGAGGGTTCTGGTTCGAGACCGGGGAACGCACCCGTAAGGGCCGGAACCTGGCTCGCGACCCGCGCTGCACCTTGAGCCTCGCCACCCAGGAGTTCGACATCGTCGTGGAGGGTGATGCCTCGAGAGTTTCCGATCCGGCGACGGTCGCGGCCATGGCGGCACGATGGAACGCGGCAGGATGGCCAGCCCGGGTCGATGAAACGGGTCTGGCCCTCACCGCCGACTTCAGCGCACCGTCGGCCGGACGTCCACCGTGGACGGTGTACCGCCTCACCGCCCGCCGGGCCACCGCGCTCCAGACCGTCGATCCGGGCGGGGCAACCGCCTGGTCCTTTTCGGGGTAAGAAGCCGTGGTCAGCCGGTGACGTCCACCACCAGGAGGTCGGTCGCCACGATGACCTCGCCGTCGAAGTGGGACGTAGCTTGGTCGATCCATTCCTGCTCGGTGCCGGGAGCGGGTGAGGGCACCAGATGGGTGAGCAGAAGCGTGCCCACGCCGTTGTTGGCCGCGGTCTGAGCGGCATCGGGAACCGATGAGTGATAGTCGAGCACGTCGCTGAGCCGGGGCAACCCGAACTGTTCGATCAGGTCCCGCCTCACCACGGTCTGTACGAGGACGTCGGCATCCCGACACAGGTCGTCGAGCCCGGCGCAGGGCACGGTGTCGCCGGCAATGACAACTGAACGGTCGCCGTCGTCGATGCGGTACCCCACCGTCGGGCGGACCGGAGCATGATCGGTCGGAGCCGCAACGACTCGCACGGTGCCGTCCTCGAAGACGAGGCCCTCCTCGACCTCGGTCACTTCTGCCGACGGTCGCCATTGGAGATCGTCGTGGTGGGCAAGGCGGTAGCCGATGTCAGGTTCGAGCATCTCCTCGGTGGCCCGGAGGAGTGCCGCGGTGCCATCCGGGCCGTACACGGGTAACGGATTGGGTTGGAACGACATCGCCCAGCGCATGGTGTAGATGTCGTTGAGATCGGTGATGTGGTCGCTGTGCAGGTGGGTCAGGAGCAATGCCCGAAAGGCTCCGGCCGCAGACCCGGCGGCGGCGGCCCGCATGAGGACGCCGCGGCCGCAGTCGAACAGGAGGTCGCCGACGCTGGTCCGGACCAGCGTTGACGGCCCAGCCCGGTTTGGGTCAGGAAGCGGGCTCCCGCTCCCCAGAATGATTGCCTGCATGTGGCTCCTCGCATCGGGCACCTGATGTGCCGCGGCAGCCTATGTCCATTGCCGGAGGACTCGCGGGGAACCCTGGGCGATGCGCATCCGGTGGAAGACCATTCCGCCGAAGCTGCACAACACCTTTGGCGAACGGGAGGTTGTCTCACGTCTTGAACGCGACTGATCTGGTCGGACCTCGTGTGGTGGCGTGGGGCCCGGTCCCCGTCGACCGCTACCCGAGCGCGGCGGCCATCTCCTCGCGGGAGGCGAGGGCGGCGGCTCGCAGCGAAGACGGGTCGGGGCCGGCGGCCAGTAAAGAACGGGACGCGCTGGCCAGCACCGATCCGGGCTTGCAGCCCCGGAACAACGTGCCCACGTCGTCGGCGGTAGCCCCCTGGGCGCCGATACCGGGAGCAAGTATGGGGCCTCCCAGCGAGTTCAGTGCGAACGCCGAGGGGGCCAGGGTGGCGCCGACCACCACCCCCACCGTTCCCGGAAGCGGAAGTCCTCCCGCATTCAGCTCGGCAATCCGACCCAGCAGCATGTCTTCGACCGCCGGACCCCGACCCGACTCGGTGAGGGCCTCTTGCAGCGCCCGGCCCTCGGGATTGGAGGAGCGCACCACCACGATCACCCCACGCCCATGCCCGGCGGCCAGGTCGAACATCGGCTGCAGCGAGCCGAGTCCCAGGTAGGGCGTGGCCGTCACCGCGTCGGCGCAGAGGGGGCTCCGGGGATCGAGCCACGTCGAGGCGTAGGCCTCCATGGTGCTCCCGATGTCCCCCCGCTTGGCATCGGCGATGACCAGGAGTCCGGCTTCCTGCGCGTCGTCGATGAGGGTCTCGAGGGCGGCGATCCCGGCGGAGCCGAACCGTTCGAAGAACGCCACCTGGGGCTTGACCACCGGCACCACCCCGGCGAAGGCGTCGACGCATCTGGCCCCGAACTCCCGGAGGCCGACGGCATCGTCGCTCAGGCCCCAGGTCCGGAGCAACGACCCCGAAGGATCGATCCCCGCGCACAACGGCCCGGTCCTGTCGATCGCCGCCGCCACCCGGGCGCCGAAGCCCTCGCGCAACCGGTCATCTCCCATGGGCAGCTCCGACCAGATCGCTCATCTCCCGGATCCCCCGGTGGGCGCACCAGGACTCCATCTCCTCCAGGATTCGCAACGGGGCCCGGGGATCGCGGAAGGTGGCGGTTCCCACCTGGATCCCGCTGGCGCCCGCCATCATCAGCTCGATGGCGTCGGCGCCCGTCATCACGCCACCCACCCCGATGATGGCGGCATCGGGGAGCGCGGCCCGAACGTCGTACACGGCTCTCACCGCCACCGGATGGATGGCGGCTCCCGACAACCCGCCGCCGCCAGCACCGAGGAGCGGTCGACGCTTCTCGATGTCGATGGTCATCCCCAGCACCGTGTTGATGAGAGTCACCGCGTCGGCTCCCGCCCCGATGGCGGCACCGGCGATCTCGGCCAGGTCGGCCACATTGGGGCTGAGTTTGGCCCACAGCGGCAGAGGGTTCGCCTGACGCACCGCGGCCAGGACTTCGGCGGTGGCCTTGGGTGAGTGGGCGAACATCCGGCGCCGGTCCTCCAGGTTCGGGCAGCTCACGTTCACCTCGATGGCGGTGAGTCCATCGACGCCCGACAGCAGGATGGCCGCCTCGGCGTAGTCAGCCACCCGCTGCCCCCAGATGCTGGCCACCACCCGAGCGCCGGTGGCCGCCAGCCGCGGAAGATCATCCCGGGCCCACGCCTCCACGCCCGGTCCCTGGAGACCGACGCTGTTCAACATCCCCGAAGGCGTCTCATGGACCCGCGGGGCCGGATTGCCCGGCCAGGGCCCCGGCGAGATGGATTTCACCACCACCGCCCCCAGCGACGACAGCGGGAAATACGGCTCCAGTTCGTCGCCGTGTCCGGCGGTCCCCGAGGCGGTCATCACCGGGTTCGGCAGCTGCACGGTACCGATGTCACAGGTCATGTCCACATCGCCGGCGACGATGGTCCGCCACGCCTTCCGCACCCGGCCGGCCCGCACCCCGGCCCTCATGACGCGTGGTACTCCTGGAGCGACCGGACCGACAGCGGATGGCTGATCCAGTCGGCAATCCCGCTGGCCGCGGCCTTGAAGGCGGCCACAGTGGTCAAGCAGGGCACCTGGTGGGCGAGGGCGGTGGCCCGGATATGGAGTCCGTCGGCCCGCGGACCGCGGCCCCGCGGGGTGTTGACCACCAGCTGCACCTTGCCGCCGGCGATGAGCTCCACCGCGTCGACGCCGGCGGCCCCTCGGTCACCGACCTTGGCCACCACGGTAGCCACCGGGATGCCCTCGGATTCGAGGAGGGCAGCGGTCCCCGAGGTTGCCGCCAGATCGAATCCCAGGGAGACGAACTGTCGGGCGACTTCCAGACCTGACCGCTTGTCGCGATCGGCGAGAGAGAGAAAGACGGTCCCGTCGACCGGAAGCCGGTTGCCGGCGGCGATCTGGCTTTTGGCGAACGCCAGACCGAATGTCGTCCCGATACCCATCACCTCGCCGGTCGAGCGCATCTCGGGTCCGAGCAGGGTGTCCACCCCCGGGAAGCGGTTGAACGGCAGCACCGCCTCTTTCACCGAGACGTGACCGACGATGGGGTCGCGCAACAGGCCCTCGGCCCGGAGCTCTTTCAGGGTGGCCCCCACCATCACCCGGGCCGCCACCATGGCCACCGGGACCCCGGTGGCTTTGGCCACGAACGGAACCGTCCGGCTGGCCCTCGGATTGGCTTCCAGCACGTAGACCAGGTCGTCCTTTACCGCGAACTGGACGTTGCAGACGCCGCAGACGTCGAGGGCGTCGGCGATGACCCGAACGTGGCTCTCGAGTTCGGCGATCACCTTGGCCGACAGGGTCTGGGGAGGGAGGGCACACGCTGAATCCCCCGAGTGGACGCCCGCCTCCTCCACGTGTTCCATCACCCCGCAGATCACCACCTCGCCGGTGGCGTCTCGCACCGCGTCGACGTCGACTTCCACCGCATCCTCCAGGAACCGGTCCACCAGCACCCGGCGCTCCGCCGTCACCCCACCCTCCCGAGCCAGCATGGCGGCCATGGCCTCCACCGCCGCCACCAGTCGCTCGTCGTCATAGACGATCTCCATGGCCCGCCCGCCGAGGACGTAGGACGGGCGAACCAGGACCGGATACCCAACCTCAGCCGCCACCGCCACCGCTTCGGCGGCAGTGGCGGCAGTGCCTCCCGGCGGCTGGGGAATCCCCAACTCGCCACAGAGGGCGTTCCACCGCTCGCGGTCCTCGGCCAGGTCGATCGAGGCGGGAGAGGTCCCAAGCACCAGCTCCTCGGGGATGCTGGCCGCCAGCTTCAACGGGGTCTGGCCGCCGAGACTGACGATGACCCCGACGACCCGGCCCCCGTCCACCGATGCCTTGATCTCGGCGTCGAGCACATTGGCCAGATCTTCAGGGGTGAGAGGCTCGAAGTACAGGCGATCCGCGGTGTCGTAATCGGTGGAGACGGTTTCGGGGTTGCAGTTCACCATCACCGTTTCGAAGCCGGCATCTCGAAGGGCGAACGATGCGTGCACGCAGCAATAGTCGAACTCGATCCCCTGGCCGATCCGGTTGGGCCCCGAGCCCAGGATGATCACCCGGGGCCGGCCGGAAGGGGCCACCTCGTCCTCGTCCTCGGTGGTGGCGTAGTGGTAGGGAGTGTGTGCCTCGAACTCCGCGCCACAGGTGTCGACCGTCTTGAAGGTCGCCCCGGCGTCGTGGGCAAGCCGGATCCGGCGGACGTCGCCAGCACTCACCCCACTCCCGAACAGGTGGGCCAGCTGGGCATCCGAGAACCCCAACCGCTTGAGACGGCGCCACGCCCGCCGGTCGAGGTCGTCGACGGTCGCCCCCAGGGTGACCTGCAGGTCGAGCGCCATCCGGGCGTCGGTGATGGAGGCCATCTCGGAGAGGAACCAGGGGTCGATGCCGGTGGCGGCGGCCAGCTGGTCGACCGACACTCCCCGGCGCAACAGCGACTCGAGCTGGAAGAGCCGTTCCGGGGTGGCGGTGGTCACCGACACCAGCAGGTCCTCGACGGGCACCCGGTCGACATCGGCCTCTGACGGATCGGCGTTGAGTCCGGTCCGACCCTGCTCCAGCGAGCGGATTGCCTTCTGCAGGGACTCAGGGAACGTCCGCCCGATGGCCATCACCTCGCCGACCGACTGCATGCGGGTTCCGAGCTCATCGGTGGCGCCGGGCAGCTTCTCGAACGCCCAGCGGGGAATCTTGGTCACCACGTAGTCGATGGTCGGCTCGAACGATGCCGGGGTCACCCCGGTGATGTCATTGGTCACCTCATCGAGCCGGTAGCCGACCGCCAGTTTGGCGGCGATCTTGGCGATGGGGAAGCCGGTGGCCTTGGAGGCCAGGGCCGAGGACCGTGACACCCGCGGGTTCATTTCGATCACCACCTGGCGCCCGTCGACGGGGTTGACCGCGAACTGCACGTTCGACCCCCCGGTCTCCACCCCCACCCGACGGATGCAGGCGAAGGCGGCGTCGCGCATGGTCTGGTACTCGACATCGGTGAGGGTCTGGGCCGGGGCAACGGTGATCGAGTCGCCGGTGTGGATCCCCATCGGATCCACGTTCTCGATCGAACAGATGACCACGCAGTTGTCGGCGTGATCTCGCATCACCTCGAGCTCGAACTCCTTCTGCCCGGCGATGGACTCCTCGATGAGGACCTCACCGATCGGGGAGGCATCGATGCCTTCGGCGGCAAGCTGGGTCAGACGACCACGGTCCACGGCAATGCCGGTCCCGGCCCCACCGAGAATGAAGCTGGGCCGGACCATGATCGGGTAGCCGATCGACTCCCCGATGGCCAGCGCTTCGTCGAGGGAGTGGGCAAAGCCCGACGCGGGAACGGCCAGACCGATCTCCTCCATCGCCGCCTTGAACTTCTCACGATCCTCCGCGGTGGTGATGGCCTCGGCGTTGGCCCCGATGACCTCCACTCCGAAGGCATCGAGCACGCCCCCCGCGGACAGGCTCATGGTCAGATTGAGGGCGGTCTGGCCGCCCAGGGTCGGCAGCAACGCATCCGGGCGCTCTCGCTCGATAATGGCCGCCAGCACATCGTGATCCAGCGGTTCGACATAGGTCCGGTCGGCCATGGCCGGGTCGGTCATGATGGTGGCCGGGTTGGAGTTGGCCAGCACCACCCGGAACCCCTCCTCGGCCAGGACCCGGCAGGCCTGGGTGCCCGAGTAGTCGAACTCACAGGCCTGACCGATGACGATCGGTCCGGAGCCGATGACCATGATCGAGTCGATGTCGGAACGGCGGGGCATCAGGCGGTGCCCACTGGGCGCTCGGCCCGGGAGGCGGCGCCGGTCGACTCCATCAGCAGCCGGAACTCCTCGAACAGATACCGGGCATCGTGGGGTCCCGGACCGGCCTCGGGGTGGTACTGCACGCTGAAGGCGGGGGTGTCCCGGCTCCGAAGGCCCTCGATGACCCCGTCGTTGAGGTTGATGTGGGTGACGTCGGCCGAGGCCAGGGACCCCTCGGCCACCGCATAGTTGTGGTTTTGCGATGTGATCTCCACCCTTCCGGTGGCCAGCCGCCTCACCGGGTGATTCCCGCCGTGGTGTCCGAACGGAAGCTTGTAGGTGGTGGCGCCGAGAGCGGTGGCCAGGATCTGATGACCCAGGCAGATCCCGAACACCGGCACGGTGCCGCTGGCGGCCAGCTTCCCGATCTCGGCCGTGATCGCCGGGAGGGCGGCCGGGTCCCCCGGGCCATTGGAAAGGAAGATCCCGTCGGGCCCCATGGCCAGGACCTGATCCGCCGGTGTCGAGGCCGGCACCACTGTCACGGTGGCCAGTTCGCCGAGCTGGCGGAGCATGGCCTCCTTGATCCCGAAGTCGTAGGCCACCACCCGATAGAGACCCGTTCCCCGGACCATGACGCTCTCGGTCGTCACCGTGGAGACCAGGTCGCGGCCGTCGGTGGCCTCAGCCGCCCGGGCGGCGGCCAGCAACTCCGACTCGGTCGCGGTCCCGAAGGCACAGGGCATGGCCCCGTGGCGGCGGAGGTGGCGGGTCAGCCGGCGGGTATCCACCCCGGTGATGCCCGGGATCCCGTGTCGGACCAGGAAGGCTTCCAACGTCCCGGCCGACCTCCAGCTGCTCGGCCGGTCGGCCAGGTCGCGCACGATGATCCCGCGGCAGTGGGGTCGGGTCGCCTCGTCGTCGGTCGGGTTCACGCCGTAGTTGCCGATGTGCGGATAGGTGAAGGCGATGACCTGCCCGGCGTAGGAGGGGTCGGTGAGTACCTCTTGGTAGCCGGACAGCACGGTGTTGAACACCGCCTCTCCGGTGGCGATGCCGCCGCCGTTCCCGGAGCCGGCCAGGTCGGCCCCGATGGCGTCGCCCTCGAAGACCTCGCCGTCGGCCAGCACCAGCAGGGCAACGGCGCGCGGGGCGGTCCCGTTCCGTCCGGTCACCGGGTCGCCTCGCCGTCGATGACCACCGGTTCTCCCCGGAACACCGTGTGCCGCACCTTCCCGGTGAGGGCCCGGCCGGCGTAGGGCGTGTTGCGGCTCCGGCTGGCCAGCGCCATGGGGTCGACGGTCCAGGTGGCGGTGGGGTCGATCACGCAGAGGTTGGCCTCCGCCCCGGCCACGATCGGCCCCCCCTGGGTTCCTCCGCTCCCCGGGTCGAGCCCGGCGATGACCGCCGGCTGCCAACTCATCAGCGCGAGTATCCGGGAGAGCGGGAGCTCGAGCTCGGTGATGGCCAAGGCCAGGGCCGTCTGCAAGCCGAGCATTCCCGGGGGGGCGAGGTCGAACGGGAGATCCTTGAACTCGGGGGCGTGGGGGGCGTGGTCGGTGGCGATGGCGTCGATGGTCCCGTCGGCCAGTCCGGCTTTCACCGCGTCGACGTCGGATTGGGGCCGTAGCGGGGGGTTGACCTTGAACACCGGGTCGTAGTCGACCGCACGGGCATCGGTCAGCGAGAAGTGATGGGGGGCGGCCTCGGCGGTGACGGGCAGCCCGGCGGCTTTGGCCTGCCTCACCAGGTCGATGGACCGGGCGGTGGACAGGTGGAGAAAGTGGATGCGGGCACCGGTGGCCCGGGACAGGGCGATGTCGCGTGCCACCATGACCTCCTCGGCCAGCGCCGGCATGCCCGGGATGCCCAACCGGCTCGACCAGGCGCCTTCGTGCATGGCGCCGTCGCAGGCCAGGGTCCCGTCCTCGCAATGCTGGGCGAGGGTGACCCCGAGCCCCCGGGCGTACTCGAGGGCACGGCGCATGAGACCGGCCGACTGCACCCCGGCACCGTCGTCGGTGAACAGGCGGACCCCGAGGGCCGCCAGTTCGGCCATGGGGGCGAGATGGTTCCCCTCCCGGCCCACGGTGATGGCCCCGGCCACCGCCACCTGGGCGGTGGCCGTCTGGGCCAACTCGAGGACGTTGCGGACCGCGTCGGCAGAGTCGAGGGGCGGGTTGGTGTTGGGCATGGCCACCACCGCGGTGTAGCCACCCAGCGCCGCGGCCCGGGTGCCGGTCTCGATGGTCTCGGCTTCCTCGTGGCCCGGCTCCCGGAGGTGGACGTGGAGATCGACCAGGCCGGGGGCCACCACGCACCCGCCGGCCTCGAGCACGGTGGCACCGGGTGGCACCCCGAGCCCCGGGCCGATGGCCTTGACGATGCCGTCGGCCACGGCCACGTCGGCCCGGCGCTCACCGGTGTCGTCGATCACGGTGCCCCCCCTGATGACCAAGGTGGGTTGCCCGGCCCGGTGGTCAGGCATCGGCACCGCCCTCGCCCTGGCCCTGTCCGAGCATGAGGAAGAGCACCGCCATCCGGACGGCCACCCCGTTGCTCACCTGCCCGGTGATGTGAGCCGCCGGCAGGTCGGCGACCTCCGAGGCGATCTCCACCCCCCGGACCATCGGCCCTGGATGGAGAATCAGGGTCTCCGGCTTCAACATCGCCGCCCGGCGGGCGGTGAGCCCAAACCCGGCGGTGTACTCGCGGAGGCTGGGCACGAACTCTCCGCTTCCCCGTTCGGACTGGAGCCTCAGCAGCGACACCACGTCGGCCGACGGGAGCTCCTTGTCGATGTCGTGACTGACGGCGACGACGGGCCATCCCTCCAGGGAGGGAGGGAGCAGGGTGGGCGGCGCCACCAGGGTCACCTCCGCGCCCAGGGCGGCATAGGCGGAGATCTGGGAGCGGGCCACCCGACTGTGGCGGATGTCGCCGACAATGATCACCTGCAGGCTCTTGAACCGGTGCGCGCCCTCGTCGCCTCCCCCCAGCGCCTGTCGAACCGTATAGAGGTCGAGCAGGGCCTGGGTCGGGTGCTCGTGCCAGCCGTCCCCGGCGTTGATGACCGATGAGCTGGTGATCCAGCGCGCCACCTGGGCCGGCGCCCCCGAGGACGGATGGCGAATGATGATGGCATCGATGCCCATCGCCTCGATGGTCTCCACCGTGTCCCGGAGCGACTCGCCCTTCTTCACCGATGACGATCCGGCCGCGAACGAGAGCACGTCGGCGGAGAGCCGCTTGGCCGCGGTCTCGAAGGAGACCCGGGTGCGGGTCGAGTCTTCGAAGAACAGGGTGGCCACTGTGCGCCCGCGGAGGGCCGGAACCTTCGGGTTGGCCCGATGGCCGACCTCCACGAACGAGTCGGTGACCCGCAGTACCTCGCCGATCCCAATCGATCCGAGATCGTCGATGGCCAGGAGATGGTGGGGGAAGCCGCTCACTTGCCCACCAGGTCGCCGAGCGCCACGCCGTCTTCGGTGACATCGACCATCTCATCGCGGCGGGTGGGAAGGTTCTTTCCGACATAGTCGGGACGGATGGGCAACTCGCGATGACCCCGGTCGACCATCACCGCCAGCTGCACCGCCTGGGCCCGTCCGTACTCACTGACCGCGTTCAAGGCCGCCCGGATGGTCCGACCGGTGAACAGGACGTCATCGACCAGCACCACGGTGGCGCCGGTGAGATCGAAGCTGATGTCGGTGACCGCTTCGGGCAGCACCGGGCGCAACCCGATGTCGTCGCGGTAGAAGGCCACATCGAGGATGCCGACCGGGATGGTGGTGTTCTCGACGGCCTCGAGACTGGCGGCCAGCCGCTTGGCGATGGGAACCCCGCCGGTCTGGAGGCCGATCAGCACCAGGTGTTCGAGTCCCCGGTTGCGCTCGGCGATCTCATGGGCCATGCGGGTGATGGCTCGCTGGACGTCGGATGCCGACATCACCTGGGCCCTGGGTACAAACACCGCGCCCCGCGGTCGTGCATGACTGCGTTCGCGTTCGGCCACCGTTCCTCCTGTCCGTTCGGGCCTCACGGGACCCGCTTCACGGTCAGACGTCGACTATACCGCGACCCTCACCTCGGCGGGTCACCTCTGGTGCCGCCTCGTCCGGTTCGTAGGGGTGCCTGGCCGGCGAACACCGCCAGCCCGCTCCCGGCGAAGACGGTGAGCTGATCGACCAGCTCGGCGCGGGACACCGTTCTCGAATCCACCCACCAGTCGGCGGCCATGAAGACCGAGCCCATCAGCGCATAGCCCAGGGTGGCGGCCGGGGCGGGATCGGCTCCGGCCGCCTCCAGTCCGTCGGCCAGGATGCCGCCGACCTGCTCGCCGACCGACACCAGTAGCCGGCGCTCTCCGAGCGAACGGCCGAAGCCGGCGGATCCCTGGACCAGGAACCGGAACAGGGCCGGCTCGTCTTCGACGAATTGACAGAAGGCGTCGATGGCCCCGCGCAACGCCACCGGAAGCTGGCGATCGTTCGCCATCAACGAGCCGATCCGCGATTGCAGCTCACCCGACACCTCGGCGGCCAAGGCGTCGGCCAACGACGCCTTGTCGTCGAAGGCGGCGTAGAGGGCCGGCTTGGTGTAGCCGGCAACCCCGGCAATCGCCGCCATCGACGCATCCGGTCCCAACCGGGCAATGGCCTGGCGGGCCGCGACCAACAGCTGGCGGCGTCGGCGCTCGGGATCCGGCCGGGGGCCGGGGGGCCGGCCGCGGCGGGCCGGACGGATGGCCATGGCGGTGTTTCCCATGGATCCAGTATAAAGTACCCACGGTAGTTAATGTGCCGAATCTCCGGGAGGGACACACACATGAAGCTCGACCCGATGGCTCCGATCCGCGGGATGGTGGCCTCGACCATGCGCAGCAAGTTCGGCGAACCCCTGGTGTCCTTCGACGACTCCCCCGGCGACCCGGGCCTGTTCGGCCCGGCTTCGGTGACCTGGCGGGTGCACTCCGACATGCCGGCGATGCTCATCGGCGGGGTGTCGTCGCTGTTGCTGCAGACGCTCCATCCCGGAGCAATGGCCGGGGTGGCCGACTTCTCCGTCTACGAGGAGGACCCGCTGGGCCGGCTGCAGCGGACCGGTACCTTCGTAGGTGGGACCATCTTCGGCTCCACCGCCACCGCAGAGAAGCTCATCGACACGGTGAGGAAGGTGCACCTGTCGGTGAAGGGAACCCGTCCCGACGGCCTCCCCTATGCCGCCTCCGATCCCGATCTCCTCCGCTGGGTGCATGTGGCCGAACACGCTCAGTTTCTGCGGGCCAACCAGCTGTTCGGAGTCCGGCCTCTACGGGCACCGGAGGCAGACCGTTACTTCGCCGAGGTCGCCGAGGTGGCCCGACGACTGGGTGCCAGCGAGGTTCCCACCGATGCGGCAGCGGTCGACGCCTACCTGACCGCGGTCCGACCGGAGCTCGAGTTCGGGGAACAGGCGGCTCGGGGGCTTCATTTCCTATTGGCGCCCAACATCGGTGGGGCGGTCGAGCAGGCCGCCTACGCCCCGTTGATCCACGCGGCAATCTCCATCCTTCCCGATTGGGCCTCACGGATGCTGGGAATCTGGCAGCCCTGGCCGGAGCTGGTGGCCACCCGCGGCGCGGCCTGGGGCCTGTGCCGGGCCCTGCGGATGGTCATGCCGCGGAGCGAGGCCTTCACCCGTTCGGTGCGCCGGGCCCGGGCCGGGTCGGGGACACAGGTGGCTGCGGCCTGAGCGGCCTGACCACCGGGAACCGATGGTTGTCGGGTCAGTCCCGGATGCGCCCGGCCAAGGTGGACAGGACCCCGTTGACGAAGCGCCCGGAGTCGTCGGTGGAATAGCCCGAGGCCAGCTCGACCGCCTCGTTGAGAATCACCGCGGTGGGCACCTCGGCGGAGCCCAGCAACTCGGCCACCGCCAGCCGGAGGACGTTCCGATCGACCACCGCCATCCGATCGAGGTCCCATCCGATGGCGGCCGCGTCGATGAGCTGGTCGATTTCCGCCTTCCGGTCCTCCACCAGCTGCAGCAACGCCACCGTGTAGGGATCCGGCGGGACCATCAGGGCTTCCAGGATCACCGACGGGGCCTCGCCTTTCAGCTCTGCCTCGTACATGAGGGAGAGGGCCCGCTCTCGGGCCTGGTGTCGGGGCGAGGTTTCCATGATGGAAGCGGCAATGGGGTCGAGCCAGGGACGGTGGGGTGGGGACAAGCGGCGGGAGCTCGGCTGTCCGAAGCTCGCGGGTCCCGGCCCCTCAGGCTCTGGTCAGGTACTCGCCGGACCGGGTGTCCACCTTGATCATCTCACCCGGATTGACGAACAACGGCACCTGAAGCACCAACCCGGTCTCCACGGTGGCCGGCTTGCGGGCACCCGAAACCCGATCGCCCTGGAGGCCGGGCTCGGTCTCAGTGACCTTGAGTTCGACCGCGGCGGGCAGGTCCACCCCGACGATCTCGGTCCCGAAGAACTGGAGCACGGCATCGTCGCCCTCTTTCAGGTAATTGGCCGAGTCGCCCAAGGCGGCGGTCGTCACCTGGAGCTGGTCATAGGAGACGGTGTCCATGAACACGTAGTCGGCGCTGTCCCGGTAGAGGAATTGCATCTCCCGCTTGTCGATAATGGCCTGCTCGAGTTTTTCGTCGGCCCGGTAGGTGCGTTCGATCACCGCGCCGGTCCTGACATTCTTCAATTTGGTCCGCACGAAGGCGCCGCCCTTGCCCGGCTTCACGTGTTGGAATTCGACCACGGCGAACAGCCCTTCGGGCAGATCGAGGGTCATGCCATTGCGGAGGTCGTTGGTCGAAACAGCCATCAGACGGGAACTTCTTTCGGGAACTGGGTGAGGGAACGGCTGCCGTCCTCGGTCACCACCAAGGTGTCCTCGATGCGTACCCCACCCGTGCCGGGCAGGTACACGCCCGGCTCGACGGTGATGACGGCGCCGGGGCTGAGGATAGCAGTCGACCCTGGTCCGACCGACGGGGCCTCGTGGATATCGAGACCGACGCCATGGCCGGTGCCGTGCTCGAACCGCTCTCCCCATCCGGCGTCGTCGATCACCCGGCGGCAGACCAGGTCCACCGCTCCGGTCTCGATACCCGGGTGCACCGCCCCCACCCCGGCACGCTGGGATTCGGCCACCACCGCGAACACCCGGGCCAGCTCACCGGTCGGCTCCCCCCCGACACAGAACGTACGGGTCATGTCCGAGCGGTACCCGTCGAAGATGGCGCCGAAGTCGACCACCACCGGGTCCCCCGGGCGAATCTGGCGGTTGCCCGGTCGGGCGTGGGGCTTGGCCGAGTTGTCGCCGGAGGCCACGATGGTCTCGAAGGCGCTGTCCTCGGCCCCGGCCAGGCGCATGGCGTGATCCAGCGCGGCGGCGAAACCCGACTCGGTGAGGGGCCGGGCGGACCCGTTGGGCGAGCCCACCGCAGCCAGCATCGGGAGCACCGCGGCCAGCCCCTGGTCGGCGATGGCCGCGGCCCGTTCCATCCGGAGGATCTCGCCGGCGTCCTTGACCACCCGGAGGCCCTCGATCACCCCGCGGGTGGGCAGCAGTTCGGCCGGGGCGAAGATCTCCGCCCACGAACGTTGCGCTCCCCACGTCACATGGTCGGCCTCCAGACCGATCCGGACGGCCGATCCGGCGGCACCGGCCAGCGCGTCCCGCTGGGCCTGGACCCCACCCACCACGATCGTCACCTCGTCGCCGACCCCGGCGGCGGCGAGCTGCTCGACCGACTGGGTCCGGTACCGTCCATCGGTGGTCAGCACCGCCCGCTCGGCGGTAACCAGCAACAGGCCGGCGGACCCCGAGAACCCGGTGAGCCAGCGGATGTTGGCCGGGGTCGTCACCAGCAACGCCTCGACGGCGACACCGCCCGCCTCGACGTCGTCGAACGCGTGTCGCAGCCGGTCCAGCCTCCCCACCACCGACATCGGCGGGAGCCGGTCGGGCTCGGTCATCACCGACATCTCAGGCCTCCGATCGGGCGACCAGGATGCGGTGGACCGCCTCCACCGCCAGCGCGTATCCCAACCCGCCGAATCCGGCGATGCACCCGTCGGCCACCGGAGCGATCACCGACAGGTGCCGGAACGGCTCTCGGGCCGCCGGGTTGGAGAGATGCAGCTCGACCACCACTCCGTCGAACGCGGCCAGGGCATCGTGCAGCGACCACGAGGTGTGGCTGAGGGCCCCGGCGTTGACGATGATCGCTGCCGCGCTTCCCCGGGCGCCGTGCACGGCCTCGACCAGCTCCCCCTCGTGGTTGGTCTGGAGGTGTTCGATGTCCAGGCCGAACCCGGCCGCGGCCGTGGTGGCGGTGGCCACATGGTCGGCCAACGTCTCGGGCCCGTAGATGTCCGGCTCCCGGTCGCCCAACAGGTCCAAGTTGGGCCCCGAGAGCAGCACGATGAGTCCGGAGCTGCTCATGACGTCGATTCCATCTCTGCCAGGGTAGCGAGCACCTGGCTGGACGCGATGTTCCGCACCGGTTCGGGCCCTCGGGGACCGTCGAGCACGAAGGTCAGGTCGTGGTGGGCCTTCTTGTCCCGGGCCATGAACGACAGCAGTTCTTCGGGGTCGATCCCGGCGGGCAGATCACCCGACAGGTCGAATGCGCCGACCACCCGACGGTGGAGGTCGACCCGGGCGTCGTCGATCCGCCCGAGCCTCCGGGCCAACCGGGCGGCGAAGACCAGACCGATGGCCACCGCCTCGCCATGGCGGAGGTCCCAGCCCCGGTCGGGACCGAAGGCGGCGGCTTCCAGCGCGTGGGCCAGGGTGTGCCCGTAGTTGAGGACCATCCGGCGGTCACCCTCCCGCTCGTCGGCCGCCACCACCTCGGCCTTGATCTGCACACAGCGGGCCACCTGGTCGCCGAGCTCGAGATCGAGCAGGTTCTGGTCGGGCCGGGATGGCGCCCCGGGCGCCGGCGCCGGGTCGAGGAAGGCGTACTTGGCCATCTCGCCGCGCCCCGATGCCCACTCCCGGGGGGGCAGGGTGGCCAGCACCTCTTGATCGCACAGGACCGCCCGAGGCTGCCAGAACGCCCCGACCAGATTCTTCCCCTCGGGGAGATTGACGCCGGTCTTGCCCCCGATGGCCGCGTCCACCTGTCCGAGCAAGGTGGTCGCAACGTTCACGTAGGCGATCCCCCGGTGAAAGGCGGCTGCCGCAAATCCGGCCACGTCGGTCACCACCCCGCCGCCGACAGCGATCACCACGTCAGACCGGCTGATGCCGACCCGGGCGAAGTTCCGGGTCAGTTCCTCGACCACGCTCAGCGACTTGGCGCCCTCTCCGTCGGGAACGGTGAACACGTCGAACGGCAGGCCGGGATCCACCATCACCGGGATACCGGCCTGGGTCACCACCGCGGCCCGGCGGGCCGAAGGGACCGACGCCGACACCGTCTCGGCCAGCAGATGGCGAGCACCGTCCCCCACCACCACGTCGTAGGCCCGGTCACCGAGGGGCACCGGAACGCGGATCACGCTTCGGCCCCGTTGTCCATGTCCAGCCGGCGCTCCACCAGGCCGGCTCCGGCCAGCACCTGGTCGACCACGGCCTCCGGGGCGAGCTGGTCGACGTCGATCACCAGATTGGCGATCGAGGCGTAGAGCGGGCGGCGGATCCGATCGAGCGACCGCAGCGACTCCAGCGGATCGTCCCCGATGAGCGGCCGGCCGTCACCACTTCCCACCCGCCGACCGAGGGTTTCCGGGTCGGCCCGTAGCCACACCACCACGCCCGAGCCGGCCAGCAGCGAGCGGTTGGCCTCCGAGAGGACCGCCCCTCCCGCCACCGATATCACCACCGGAGAAGATCCGGCCACCGCATCGGCCAGCACCCGGCTCTCCTCCGCCCGAAAGGCGGGCTCCCCGTCGTCGGCGAAGATCTCCGGCACCGTCCGGCCGGTGGCCGCCAGCACCTGGGCATCGGAATCGAAGAACTCCCACCCCAGCCGGGCGGCGGCCAGCTCCCCGACCGTCGTCTTGCCGGCACCCATCATCCCCACCAACAACAGCCGGTCAGGCATCGGATGGCGGCGGGCCGGCCGCCGACGGCGTCTCGCCCAACCCCTTCAGGTAGGCGAGCCGGTTACGGCGGAACTCGTGCACCGAGTCGCCACCGAACTTCCGGAGGGCTTCGCCGGCCAGGACCAGCGCCACCATCGTCTCGGCCACCACGCCCATGGCCGGCACCGCGGTGACGTCGGTCCGTTCCTTGAACGACACGGTGGTCTCCTTGGTCACCACGTCGACCGTCTCGAGCGAGGGACGGTTAAGGGTGGCCAGGGGCTTCATCGAGGCCCGGGTCACGATCGGGGACCCGGTGGAGACCCCGCCCTCGATCCCGCCGGCCCGGTGGGTGTCCCGCATGTAGCCACCTCCGAGCTCGGCGGCCAGGGCGGTGAAACGGTCCTCGGAGTCGGGGTCGGCCACCCGGATGGCGTCGTGGGCCACCGAACCTCGCCGGGCCGGCAGATCCAACCCTTCCCCGATCTCGACCGCCTTGATGGCCTGGATGCTCATCAGCGCCTGGGCCAACAGCGCGTCCAGGCGACGGTCCCACTGCACGTAGCTGCCGAGCCCCACCGGCACCCCGTAGGCGATGATCTCGGCGACGCCGCCCAGCGAGTCCCCGTCCTTGGCCGCCGCCTTGATGGCCGCCACCATCCGACCCTCGGCCTCGGGGTCGGCGCTCCGCACCGGAGACTCGTCGATGCGACGCAGATCCTCGAAGGTCGGCAACACCCCGGCCTCCGACCGCTCGGGCCCGATCTGGACGATGTGGCTGAGCACGTCGACCCCGATCTGGCCGAGGAGAAGCTTGGCCAGCGTCCCGGCCGCCACCCGGGCCGCGGTCTCCCGGGCCGACGCCCGCTCGAGGACATCACGGGCGTCGCTCAATCCGTACTTGAGCATCCCGGCCAGGTCGGCGTGCCCGGGCCGGGGTTGGGTGAGGACCTTGGTGGGAAGGCCGGGGGCCGGCGACATCTCCTCTTCCCACTTGGGCCACTCGGTGTTGGCGATCTCGATGGCAATCGGGGATCCGAGGGTGCGGCCGTGACGGACCCCCGCGACCAGGGTCACCTCGTCCGCCTCGAAGCGCATGCGGGGACCCCGCCCGAATCCGAGGCGGCGTCGCGCCAGCCCGAATTGCAGGTCTTCCGCGGTGACCAGCAGGCCGGCCGGCATGCCCTCGACTATCACCACCAGGGCGCGACCATGGGACTCTCCGGCGGTCAGATAGCGAAGCATCTGGGCAAATCTACTCGGGGTGCCGAGGGCCCCCGCCCTAGCCGGTCCCGAAAAAGCTATGAGCCAGATGGGCTCCGAAGAACACCGCCAGCACCGCGCCCACCGACAAGGCGGGGGCGAACGGGATACGGGTCTTCCGACCGGAAGCGAGCACCGCCATCATGATGAGTCCGAACACCATGCCGATCACGAAGCCACCGAAGAAGGCCAGGTAGGCGTGGACCAGGCTCAGATACCCGGTGCAGATTCCGATCACCCCGGCCAGCCGGACGTCGCCGTACCCCATCCCCTGGGGCATGAACCACCAGATGGTGAAGAAGAGTCCGAATGCCACCGCGCCGGCGATGGCCGAGCCGCTCAGGTGCTGCCACTGATGATCGACGGCCGAGGTCGCCACCAGCAGCGGGACGACCAGGGCGAGGGAGGCGTAGATCAACCGGCGGGGTACGAGGCGGTAGGACAGATCGGTCATCGCCACCACCACCAACAGCGCGAAGAGCACGCAGAATGGCGCCAGGACCAGATCGGTTCCGAAATGCACCGCCGCCAGGCCGAACAGGGCTCCGGTGAGGACAGCCGCCACCACCGTCCGGACGGCGGACGGTCCCTGGACCACCAGATGGCCCGGCTCGGGGACCGGCTCGGGGCCCGGCTCGGGGCCCGGCTCGGGGACCGGAACCGTGGCCGGGTCGTCCGGGACGGCGTCGCGCTTCTCGGCTGCCTCCTCCCGCTTGCGCACCTCGTCCCGATGGCTGCGCTCGGCCAACCGCTGGCCGAGGGGATCCAACCCTCCACCGGCGGCCAGACCGACAAGCGTCGCCCCGGCGACTAGGACAGCGTTCACGTGCAGAAACGTACCGGACCGTCCCGGTCGATGGGCGCATCGTCATTCCGGTCGGGTCCGCCACCCCGGGCGGCACTGATCAGCTGAGGGCCGGGTCGTAGTACGGAGTGGCGCCACCGGCGTGGTCGGTCACGTCGACCACCGCGGTCAGCTCCGGGATGGCCCCGCGCAACATGACCTCGATGCCCTGGGCCAGGGTGGCCTTGGCCATGCCGCAGCCCTGACAGCCACCGCTGAGGCGGAGGTAGACAGCCAACCCGTCCACCGCCTCCAGGTCGGCTCGACCACCATGGACGGCGATGCTCGGGTTCACCTGCCCCTCGAGGACCGACACCACCTGCCGGACAAACGGGTCCGACAGATCGACCCGATGATGAGCGAGACCGCCCGACGGGGGGGCGGGTGGAGAGTTGGGGTTGACCACCACCAGGCGTTCGTGGCTCCCGTCGCCCGGCACCAGGTCGAGTATCGCCCCCTGCAATCGTTCGATGCTGTCCTTCGGAATCACCACCGACAGGCCGTCATCATCACGGGACGAATCCCAGATGTCGGCGTACGACGTCGCGCGGAAATACATGTCATAGGTGAAGGCACCGTCGGCCGCCCCGGTGACCTCGAGCCAGAGGGCCAGCGATCCCGGGTCGGTCTCGGCGCCCATCGCCGCGCGCACGACGTCTCGCGCACCAGAGGTGACCGTGAGCACCGGGCGTCGGTGGTCACGGGCCGGGCTCATGCCTGCCATCATAAGAGCGTGACCCCCGCCCGCCCGCTGGTGCCCTCCGATGCTCACGAATGGATCAGCTTCAAGGATCCGGACGAGGAACGGACCTGGCAGTTCGACGTGACTTTTCTGACCAGCCCCTGGACCTGCATCTACGGTGAGGGTTGCCAGGGCGTCCTCACCGGTCCGGCTCCGGAGCTCGTCCAGGGATGCTGCTCCTACGGTGCCCACTTCACCGGCAAGAAGGACGCTCGCACCGTCGAGAAAGCAGCGGCGGAACTGACCCCCGACCTCTGGCAGTTCCATCGGCAGGGACGGAAGGGGGTGGTGAAGAAACTCCCGGACGGCGAGCTCGCCACCCGGATGGTCGACGGAGCCTGCATCTTCTTGAACCGGCCCGGCTTCCCGGCCGGAGCCGGATGCGCGTTGCACAAGTCGGCCGAGCGGCAAGGCCGGAGTCACGTCGAACTCAAGCCGGAGGTGTGCTGGCAACTCCCGCTCCGGCGCGAGGACGAGTCCTCGCCCGATGGTCACGTCACCTCGGTGATCCGTCAATGGGATCGGCGCCACTGGGGCGAGGGGGGCGAGGAATTCCACTGGTGGTGCACCGAGGACCCGGCCGCTTTCATCGGTCACGAGCCGGTCTACATGAGCATGCGCACCGAGCTGGTCACCATGACCGGCAAGAAGGTCTATCGCCGGCTCAGCGCCTACCTGGACGAGCGGATGGCGCCACGGACCAAGGTGACGCTGCTCCCCCATCCCGCCACCCGGGGATAGACGTCACCGCCGTCACTCGGCCAGCGGGTCGTCCTCGGCGTAGGCGGTCCGGCTCGGGGCCGTCCCCAGGATCTCGTCGTACTCGTCTTCGGTGGCCAGGCACCACGAAGCGTGCTTGTCGTCAGGTTCTGCACCGCACTCGGGGCAGCTTCGGTTCGCAGTCGCGACGGACCGCTTCAGACTGCGTGCCTCCTCGAAGCGGCGATGCCGACCCTTCTTCACCGAAACAACTCCTTGTCCCCGGACTGTCCCCGGCCAAGGCGGCGCCCAACGCAGCCCACTGGCCGGGGCGACCGCCGTCCACGATGCCCCCTCAGTGTAGTGCGGGCCACAGCCGGTCGTAACGCGGAAAACCCCACTGTACGATCGTTGGGTGCCCGACGTCTTCGACCCCCAAGCCATGATCGACAGGTTCCGGGACCGGGCGAACGCCGTCCGTACCCGGGGTCTTCCCCCGATAGAAGGACCCGAGCGCCTGCGCTTCAAAGAGCAGATGCAAGCCGACTTCATGGACTACGCCATGCTGGGCGACGCCCAGGCGGAGTTGGTGGACGGCATTCTCACCCTCCGGATCGACCTGCGGCCGAAGGAACCCACCGAATCGAGTTGAAGGCCCCGGCCTCACCGGTCAGCCTCCGTAGCTCATCCGGGTGTCTTCCATCCGCAGCAGGTCGAGGTGGCCCGCCTCGGCATCAGGCTCCTCCCCCCCGTCGGTCGTCTCCCCGACGTCCACCACCTCGCCGATGAACAGGACGTGGCTTCCCTCCCGGCCGGGACCGGCATCCATCTCGACCGTCTGGCGTAGGCCACAGGCCAGCCAACTCACGGCTGTTGCCAGCACTGGCACCCCTCCGGAAACCTCGACGACCGGCTCGCGCTGGATGGCGGCGAGGGTCCCATCCGGGCGGCGTTCGACGTCAGTGGCCGGCTTCACGAAACGGCGCACCATCGCCCGGTCCGCCCGGGACAGGATCGAGATCGAGAACACCCCGCTCTGGCGGATCAGGCCGGTGGTGACCGCCCCGATCTCCACCGCCACCGCCACCAACTTCGGGGTGGTCGACACCTGGATGACCAGGTTGGCCGTCATCAGGTTGGCGCGATCGCCGGCCCGGCTCCCCACCACGAAGAGTCCGGTGGGCATCGACCACAGCACCCGGCGCCTCCGGTGGTCGTACTCCTCAGGGTCCTGGCCGTCGGGGATCGGACCGCCGATGCCGGTCTTGGTGGGCATCTCTCAACTCCCGAACGGGTCGACGTTCGAGCCGGCCGGGACAGTCGTGGTGGTGGTGGAGGGCGCCTTTCCGGTCACCGCGGTGATGCGGTCGATGGCGGTGGCCATCTGGGATTCGGCCTTGACCCGCAAGGTGGCCGAGGTGGCCAGCAACTTCTTATCGCCGTTGGCCCCGTTGTAGCAGTCGGTCCCCGCGTCGTAGGCAGTGCTGTAGGCGGCGGTCAGGTCGTCGGAGAGTTGCTGGTCCGGGGTCGGCAGGTTGCCGTTGGCGGTGCCGGCGTCGTCCACCAACAGTCCGCACACCGATCGGATCTCTCCGGCCGGGTCGTGCTGACGGAAGGCCAGGTCGACGTTCTTGATGTCGACCTCGACGGTGCCGATCGACGCTCCGGCACCTGCGCCGGCCACCCAGGCCGTGACCTGATGGGCCGGGGTCCCCGACTGTTCCTGGGCGGCACAGCCGGCCAGCACCATTGAGCCGATTGCCACCGCGGCAGCCACCGCGGCGACGCCGGCCGGCCGTCTCACCGTCAAGCCGGGTACCCGGTGCGATCCGATTGCCACGACGGATCGAGCTGGCGGAGGAAGGTGGCACAGCGCTCCTCTTCACTGTGCTCACCGATCGAACCCGCCGCCGAGCGCAAGCCATCGAGGCACATGAGGAACGGACGGTTCTCCTCATGGGCCCAGCGCACGGTGCCCGACCCCTTCCAGCCTGCCCCCCGCAGCGCATCGAGCCCACGGTGATAGCCGACCCGGAAGTAGGCGTATGCCTCGACGTCGTCGCGGGCCAGCGAACCGAGGGCGGCCCAGGCGGCCAGCGACTTCGGCTCGGACCGCACCACGTCGGCCACCGCGTGTCGGCGCCGCTCGCCCGGTTGGTCGAGGGCAGACCCGAGCGCGGTCACCACCGTCTCCGATTCGGGCGGCAGGATCGTCTCGGGGAGCCCCGCCGTCAACCTCACCGGTAACCCGTCCGAACTCGGTTGGGCCGGTTCGCTCATGGACAGGAGTGTAGGGCGGGGCCAGCCTCGCCCTCCTTCGGGCCCGGCGGGCCGGCGGGCCGGCGGGCCGGCGATCAGACGAAGCTGACCAGGTGGTAGTTCTTCTTGCCCCGCCTCACCAGCAGATACCGCCCGGCGAGCAGATCGTCGGCCGCCAACATCCGGTCGACGTCGGTCTCCCGGCGATTGTTCACGTAGACGCCGCCCTGCTCGATGATGGTGCGGGCCTGGCTCTTGGACGTGACCCCGATCTCGACCAGCAGATCCACCAGGGGCACGCCCCCGGCGTCGAGCCGGCTCCGGGCCATCTGGGTGGAGGGGGCGTCGGCGAAGACGTCGAGGAGCGAACGCTCGTCGAGCTCGGCGACCTCCGCACCGAACAGGGCCGCCGCCGCCCGTTCCGCCCGTTCGGTCTCCTCGGCCCCGTGCACCAGGGTGCACACCCGGCGGGCCAGCTCCCGCTGGGCCTCCCGGCGCTCGGGGTGATCGGCGGTGACCCGGTCGAGGGCCAGGATCTCGTCGCGGGAGAGAAAGGTGAAGTAGCGGAGGTAGGTGCCGACCACCGCGTCCTCGCTGCGGATGAAGAACTGGTAGAGCTGGTACGGGCTGGTCCGGTCGGGATCCAGCCACACGGTCCCGGTCTCGGTCTTCCCGAACTTGGTGCCGTCGGCCTTCAGCACCAGCGGGGTGGTCAATCCCCACACCTCGGCGTGGCGCACCTTGCGGACCAGATCGATGCCCATGGTGATGTTGCCCCACTGGTCGCTCCCCCCGAGTTGGAGGGTGCAGTCGCACTGGTCGAACAGTTGGAGGAAGTCATAGGCCTGCAGGAGCATGTAGCTGAACTCGGTGAACGAGATGCCCTGTCCGTCCCGATCGAGCCGGGACCTGACCGAGTCCTTGGCCACCATCTGGTTGACGGTGAAATGCTTGCCGACGTCGCGCAGGAAGTCGAAGAGCACCAGCTCGGTCAGCCAGTCGGCGTTGTTCATCAACCGGGCCGGCGAGTGGCTCCCGGGCCTGAAGTCGAGGAACCGCTCGAGCTGGCCCTGGATGCCGTGGAGGTTGGCCCGCAGTGACTCCGCCGGCAGGAGGGATCGCTCCTCCGACTTGCCGCCCGGGTCGCCGATGAACCCGGTCCCTCCCCCGGCCAGGGCGATGGGTTGGTGTCCGGCCAGCTGGAGGCGCCGCAGGGTGCACAGCTGCAGGAGGTGGCCGACGTGGAGGCTGTCGGCGGTCGGGTCGAACCCGGTGTAGGCGGTCAGCCCACCGGCGTCGAGACGTGCCTCGAGCGACGGGTCGGTCATCTGATGGATGAGCCCCCGAAAACGGAGATCCTCGGCAAGTCCGGACATGGCCTCAGCCTGCCACGTCGGCACCACCCGTCGGCCCACTCGTGCCGCCGGCGGCCTTGGCCGCGGCGACGTCAGTCGCGCGGCCGGAAAGGACCGATACGCTCCGATGGCCGGTCGTCGGTGGCGGATGCAGTGTTCCGCCCAGCCATCAAGGAGTCCGCGGTGCCAAATCCCTATCTCGAAGGCAACTTCGCTCCGGTACTCGAAGAGCTGACCGAGGATCACGAATTACCGGTCACCGGCGTCATCCCCCCCGACCTCGAAGGCCACCTGCTCCGCAACGGACCCAACCCGGCGGTGCTGCCGGGCGACGATCGCCAGTACCACTGGTTCACCGGCGACGGGATGATCCATGACATCTCCCTGGCCGGAGGGAAAGCGGTCGGCTACCGGAACCGCTGGGTCAGAACCCGCAGGCTGGCGGCCGAGATCGGCACCGCCCCGCCCCGCGGTCCCGAGGAACCTCTCAACGGGCCGGCCAACACCCATGTCATCCGGCACGCCGGCACCACCCTGGCCCTGGTCGAGTCCGGCTTCCCCCACGCGCTGTCCCCCGATCTGGAGCGGGCCCGGATCCACGATTTCGACGCGGCCTTGGCCTCGCCGATGACCGCTCACCCGAAAGTCGACCCGACCACCGGAGAACTCGTCTTCTTCGGGTATGACGTCTTCGGACCACCGTTTCTCCGCTATCACACCGTCGATCCCACCGGCGCACTGACCCGGAGCCAGGAGATCGGCGTCCCCCGGGCGGCGATGATGCACGACTTCGGGATCACCGCCTCGCGGGTGGTGTTCATGGACCTGCCGGTCGTCTTCGATCTGGATCTGGCCGCCAACGGGCAGGAGCTCCCGTTCCGGTGGATGCCCGAGGCCGGAAGCCGGATCGGGGTGATGCCCCGCAACGGTGAGGGCGATGACGTCACCTGGATTGGTATCGACCCGGTGTACGTGTTCCATGTGCTCAATGCCTATGACGACGGAGACGCCGTCGTCATGGACGTCATCCGGTACGACTCGGCCTTCGATACCGCCCCCGGTGAGGCCATCGCTTCCACTCCCCCGGCGTTGGCCCGATGGACCATCGATCCGACGGGGAACCGGGTGACCGAGACGCGGCTGGATGACGCGCCGGCGGAATTCCCCCGGATGGCTGACGACGTGGCCGGCCTTCCCCACCGGTACGGCTACTGCGCGCTGTTGGGATCCCGACCCGAGACCGAAGAGTCGGTCGGCCTCATCAAGTACGACCTCCAACGGGACGCAACCACCCGCTTCGACCCGGGCGAGTACCGGGCACCGGGCGAGCCCGTCTTCGTCCGGGCCGCGGACGGCGGTGGCGAAGACGAAGGGTGGGTGTTGAGCGTTGTCTACGATCGCACCCGCGACGCCAGTGATCTGGTCGTCCTCGATGCCACATCGTTTGCGGGTCCACCGGTGGCGACCGTGCATCTGCCGGCGCGGGTGCCGTTCGGGTTCCACGGCTCGTGGCTGCCGTCCACCTCCTGACCAGGACCGACTGGTAAAGTCGTAGCCCACGTACAAACCGCCGAGTCGGTGGGTGACGTCAACTCGGACGTCGTGCGTGGGAAACTTTCCGACCACGTCGGTGGGATGCTCCGTCCCGGCCGATCGACAGGACGAGCGACAGGCCACCTTCTTGCCTCCACCCATCGACCATTCTCGGACGGGCACCTGCTGCCCCGACGGACACGCCGACAGCCGGGCCTTCGGCGCGCCGGGGCAGCAGCGACACGGAGTGCGCGGACCCTATGGCGAGTGACAACGAGTTTCCCGGACCGATCCTCGGGGGCCAGATGCCGATCCCCCGCCGGGCGGGCGCGGCCACCCCTCCACCCACCGAATCCCGGCCCTCCACCCAGCCCCGGCTCAAGCCGGCCAAACGGCGCCGCACGACGGGAGAGCGGGTCCTGCGGGCCCTCATCATCCTGCTCATCGTCATCGTGGTCCTGGCCGCCAGTGGCTACGGCTACTTCCGCTACGAATGGGGCCAGATCAAGACGGCGGTGTGCCCGAGCTGCGTGGCGGTGGCCAACGGCGCGCCCTACAACGTGCTGGTGATCGGGTCCGACACCCGGACCGGGGAGACCGCCGCCCAGGCCCAGCAGTTCGGCAACGCGACCACCGCCGGCGGCCAGCGGAGCGACACCATCAAGATCGTCCACGTCGATCCCGCCGCCGGGACCGCCAGCACCCTCTCCATCCCCCGGGACACCTTCGTGACCCTCTCCGGCGTACCGGCATCGTCGGGGGTGTCGACCAAGAACAAGATCAACGCCGCCTTCGCCGCCGGACCCAACGACCCGAACCCGAGCGGGACCGGCGCCAACGGGGTGGTCCAGACCATCGAGAACACCTTCGGGATTCCGATCAGCCACTGGATCGTGGTCAACTTCTTCGGGCTCACCGACGCGGTCAACGGGCTGGGTGGGATCAAGATGAACTTTCCCTATCCGGTCAAGGACTACGGCGACTGCAATGCCAACGGCGTGTACAGCAATTGCACCGGTCTGAACATCCCGACCGCCGGCTGCCAAGTCATCAACGGCGCCCAGGCGCTCGCCCTCTCCCGGTCCCGGCACTTCGAGTACTACAAGGGCGGGACATGGGTCAGTGACTACTCCTCGGACATCGGGCGCATCACCCGGCAGAACCTGGTCATCGAAGCGGTGGTCAACAAGGCCAAGTCGACCTACAACCCGATCCAGGCGGCCTCCTTCATCTCGTCGCTCACCCACGACGTCACCCTCGACGACCAGTTCAGCTCGGGGATGCTGTTGAGCCTGGCCGAGCGTTACCACGCCTTCTCCGGAGCCAGCCTCCAGAACTACACGGTGCCCACGGTGGGGGCGAGCTATGCACCCTACGGAGGCGAGGCGGTCCAGGTCGTGCAGCAACCCCAGACCCAGCAGATCATCACCCAATTCCTGGGTGGATCCACCGGGACGGTGACCACCCCTCCCCTCGACGGCTACGGGAGCCCGATCCCGGTGCCGACGGTGACAACCACCACCGCCCCGTCGACCACCGCCACGACTGCAGGTTCGGTACCCGCCCCGGCGGTGGCCGCTCCGTCGAACATCCCGTCCTACGATCCGACCCCCTGCTGAGCGGTTCGATCAGGACCGGTCGGGGTTGGCCATGGCGGCCATCGCGTCATCGACCGCCCGCACCACCGTCCGGTTGATCTCCGCGTGGATCTCCACATTCGCCGACCGGTCCGGTAGCCGCACCCGGATCACCGCCAGCCCACCGGCCGCGATACGCCGGCGCAACGCCTCAACCAGCGCCCCGGGCCCGTCGTCGGGTCCGATCTCGTCCACTGCCAGGCCGAACCCGGCCGCCACCTTGGCCACGTCGGAGCTCTGCGGGGTGCCGAACAGGGCCTCGAAGGTGGACGGGTCGAGAATGGCCGCTTGGGGGAGAAACGAGAAGATCCCTCCCCCGCCGTTGTCGGCGACCACCAGCGTGCACGGCGGGTCGTACCCTACGCCCCGGACCAACGCCGAGACGTCGTGGAAGAAAGCCAGATCCCCGACCAGGGCCACGGTGGACCCGCTGGCCATGGCCACCCCCAGGGCGGTCGACACCACGCCGTCGATCCCGTTGGCGCCGCGGTTGGCCAAAACCCGGGGCGGATCGAGCCGCGGCTCCCCGAAGGCTTCGAGATCCCGGATCGGCATCGACGACGACGACACCAGCGTGACCCCGGGTGGAAGGTCGGCAAACAACCGCCGGGCGAGTCCGGGCTCGGTCCAACCGGCGGCGTCGGCCCGGCCATTGGTGGTCGACGGGTCGCCCAGGAACCGGCCGATGGTGGCCTGAGCGGCCGACTCCGCTGAGCGCCAGTCATCCAGCCAGCGGCTCGTCGACCGGGTTGCGGCCCCCACTCCGTCGACGATGCCCCGGCACACCGAGGTGGGATCGGCGGTCACCAGGGTGGTGACCGATCGATCCGGATCCACCCACTGACCCCGGGGGACCACCGCCATCACCGGGGTGGTTCCCGTGACCGAGGTGGCCAGGTAGCCGTTGACCACCTTCGAGACCCACGGCGCCCCCAATATGAGAACGAACTCGGGAGGATGGGTGGCACAAAAGGCGTCGGAACGGAGGATGGCGTCGGCCGCGGCGATCACTCCGGATCCCGGTCGACGAAGGCCCGATCGGGGGTCGGCCAGCACCGGCCAACCCAAGGCATCGGCGGCTTCGGCGACGGTATGAGGGTCGCCGCAGTCGGCGCCGGCGACGATGACACCCCGGGCGCCGGTCCGGCCGGCGTCGACGATGTGGGCGACCGCCGCGGTCGGCGGAGCCTTCGGCCCGACCTCGATCCGATACCACGGCTGGCCGTCGGGCCTTCCCGGTTGGACGTCCACGCTCCCGGCGTCACCGAGGAGCGGCTCCCGGAAGGGCAGGTTCAGGTGGACCGGCCCGGGTCCCGCCGACCCGGTGACGGCCTCGGCCACCGAGCGGGAGGCCAGCGACCGCCAGGTGGGTCGGCCGGCGGCATCCGCGACTCCCGGATCGGTGTACCAGCGCGCCGAGCGTCCGAACAGGTGCTGCTGATCGATGGTCTGCGGGGCTCCGATGTCCCGGAGCTCGGGCGGCCGGTCGGCGGTGCAGACGAGAAGGGGCACCTTGGCCAGATCGGCCTCCGTCACCGCGGCGTGGAGCTCGGCGCCCGCGGTGCCGCTGGTGGTCACCATCACCGCCGGGTGCCCGCTGGCCAGACCGATACCGAGGGCGGTGAAGGCGGCGGACCGCTCGTCGAGCCGGACGTGGATCTCCATCTCGGGGTGGCGCACCAGGGCCACCGCCAGCGGCGTCGATCGTGACCCGGGGCTGACCACCGCGTGGGAGACCCCGCACCGGGACCACTCGTCGACCAGGGTGGCGGCGAACTCCATCTGGAGCTCCGCGCTCCCGGGTGTCGGCACCGGTATCGGTACGCTCATGGCGGAGGACCGTGTTCGTGACATCGCCTGACCCCGCCATCCCCGCTCCGACCCCCGACGCAGTGGCGCTGTACGCCACGGTGATCGGGGAAGGACCGCGCCTGGTCATGGCCCACGGATTCACTCAGACCGGTGCGGTCTGGGGATCGCTGGACACCCGGTTGGCCACTGATCATCAGGTGGTGCGGGTCGACATGCCCGGCCACGGAAGCTCGGCCCCGGTGCGCGCCGACCTCCCGAACGGGGCCGCCCGGTTGGGCGCGGTGGGTGGCCGGGCCGCCTATCTCGGCTACTCGATGGGTGCCCGCTTCTGCCTCCATCTGGCCCTCGACCATCCCGAACTGGTTGCGTCCCTGGTGCTGATCTCGGGTACCGCCGGCATCGAGGATCCCGACGAACGGGCGGACCGGCGAGCCCGGGACGAGGGGTTGGCCGACCAACTCGACCCACCCCGGTCGGGGGCCGAGGAGCCAGAGTCCGCCGGCGATGCCCAGGCCCGGCTCGACGCGTTTCTGCGCCGCTGGCTGGACACCCCGCTGCTGGCCGGGATCCCGGCCGAGGCTGACGGGTGGGCGGAGCGTCGCGGCAACACCGGGCCCGGACTGGCGTCGAGCCTGCGGTTGGCCGGCACCGGCACCCAGGTCCCGCTGTGGGCCCGGCTGTCCGGACTGGACATGCCGCTCCTGATCGTCACCGGCGAGCTCGATGACACGTTCACCGACATCGGTCGACGGATGGCCGACGCCATCGGCGACAACGCCACCCAGGTGGTGATCGAAGGCGCCGGCCACTCCCCCCACCTCCAGGAGCCGGCGCGGGTGGCCCGGGAGATCCGCGCCTTTCTGGACTCGCGACCCTGAGGTCACGTCGCCCCCAGCCAGAGGGCGGCAGCCAGCAGCGCTCCGAACACCAGCTGGAGCCGGCCGGTGGCCGCCAGCACCGGGAGCAGGGCCCGGCCCGAGGCATCGCCGCTGACGTTCCGGATCGGGGCCACGACCAGCGGCACCGCCAGCATCGGCAGGAACAGGTAGATCGCGTGCCGGTGGAAGGTGTCGCCGGTGGCGGCCAGCAGGCCCACCACCAGTACCCCGATGAAGGGGAGCACCACGCAGGCGACGTAGAACCACCCGGCGGTCCGCCGACCGACCCGGGCGGCCAGGGTCCGCTTCCCGGCCACCCGGTCGGTGTCGATGTCCCGGAGGTTGTTGGCCAGCAACAGCGCGGTGGCCAACAGGCCCACGGCCAGCGAGGACGGCACCACCAACCCGCCGGTCAGCTTCCCGGTCTGGACGTAGAAGGTGCCGACGGTGGCCACCACCCCGAAGAAGACGAAGACGAACAGCTCACCGAACCCGGCATAGCCGTAGGGCCGGGGCCCGCCGGTGTAGAACCAACCGGCGGCCAGGCAGGTGGCTCCCACCGCCACCACCCACCACGAGGTGGCCCAGGCCAGGGTCAGGCCGACCGCACCGGCCAGGCCGAAGGCGCAGAACGCTGCCCGCTTGACCGCCGACGGCGACGCCAGGCCGGCCGCCACCAGCCGAACCGGACCGACCCGTTGGTCGTCGGTCCCCCGGATGCCATCGGAGTAGTCATTGGCATAGTTGGTGCCGACCTGGAGGGCCAGGGCCACCACCAGGGCCCCGAGCGCCCGCCACCAATGGGAGCTCCAGAACGACGGTCCGGACTGGAAGGCCACTCCGGCGACCCGGGTGGGAAGGGTCGAGGTCAGCCGATGGGCGGCGGCCGTCCCGACCAGCACCGGCACCACTGCGGCGGGCAGGGTTCGCGGCCGGGCGCCCAGCACCCACCGTTTCACCGGCCCCGGAGTCGTCGGCAGCGTCGCGCTGGAGGGCACGGTGGTCATCTTGGTGCCACCCTCACGGGCGGCGAGGGAACCTACCGAAGTCCGGCTTCCGGTGCTCCTGGAAGGCATTGCGGCCCTCTTGGCCCTCTTCGCTCATATAGAAGAGCATGGTGGCGTCCCCCGCGAACTGCTGGAGTCCGGCCAGGCCGTCGTCGGCGGCGTGCAGACCCCCCTTGATCATCCGCAAGGCGATCGGCGACAGGGACAGCATCCGCCGGCACCAGGCGATGGTCTCGGTTTCGAGCGCATCCAGGGGAACCACCTCGTTGACCAGACCCCATTCGAGGGCGGTGGCGGCGTCGTACTGGCGGCAGAGGAACCACACCTCCTTGGCCCGCTTCAGGCCGATGGTGCGGGCCAGCAGGCTGGACCCGTAACCGCCGTCGAAACTCCCGACGATCGGCCCGGTCTGGCCGAAGCGGGCGTTGTCGGCGGCGATGGTGAGGTCGCACACCAGGTGGAGGATGTGGCCCCCGCCGATGGCGTAGCCGGCGACCATGGCCACCACCGGCTTGGGCAGGCGCCGGATCTCGATCTGCAGATCGAGGACATTGAGTCGCCCGATCCCCTGCTGGGCCACCTCGTCGTCACCCATGTACCCGTCGTCGCCGCGGATCTTCTGGTCCCCGCCCGAGCAGAACGCATCGGGACCCTCACCGGTCAGGATCACCACCCCCACCGATGGATCGTCGCGGGCGGCGGCGAGCGCGTCGGAGAGCTCGAAGAGGGTCTGGGGGCGGAAGGCATTGCGGACTTCGGGGCGGGCGATGGTCAGCTTGGCGATACCGTCGGCCACATCGAAATGGATGTCCTTGTAGATGCCGCGCCGCTCCCATTCGGGAAGGGGCATGCTCCGGTACGGCTCGACCGGATCCTCGGGAGCCCCGCTGATCACCGTCTGGTCGTCGACTCCTCCTGCCTTCACCATGCGACCACTCGCTCCTCACGTCGTTCTTCGGGCAGTCACCTACGCTAGCTTGCATGCCTGACGTGGTGGCAGTCGATCTCCCCGCCGGTCAGGCCTTTGTCGATGCCCTCCAGCAGGCGTGGGCGCGGGGGGACGCGGTGCTCCCGGTGGATCAACGCCTGCCCCGACCGGCGGTCGACCGGCTGCTGGACGCGCTCCGGCCGACGACGGTGGTCGACCGGGACGGATCCCACCCCCGCACCGACGGCCTTCCGGTGGCCGACGGCGACGCACTGGTGGTGGCCACCAGCGGAACGGCCGGCGAGCCCAAGGGGGTGGTCCTGACCCACGCCGCCGTCGAGGCGTCAGCCCTGGCGAGTTCGCGGCGGCTGGCGGTCGATCCGGCCGTCGACCGGTGGCTGGCCTGCCTGCCGCTCGCCCACATCGGCGGGCTGTCGGTGCTGACCCGGGCCATCGCCACCGGAACCCCGTACACCCTGCTCGAGCGGTTCGACGCCGACGCGGTGGCCCGTGAGGCCCGCGCCGGGGCCACCCGGGTCTCGCTGGTGGCGACCGCACTCCGGCGGGCCGACACCCGCGGCTATCGCACGGTACTGCTCGGAGGCGCCGCCCCACCCCAAGAGCTCCCCGACAACGTGGTCACCACCTACGGGATGACCGAGACCGGATCGGGTGTGGTCTACGACGGTGTACCCCTGGACGGGGTCGAGCTCCGGATCGGCGATGGCGCGCTCGCAGCGGACGGCGAAGTGCTGGTGCGCGGGCCCATGCTGATGCGGGCCTATCGGGACGGCACCGATCCCCGACTGCCCGGAGGCTGGCTCCCCACCGGCGACGCCGGAAGCCTGGATGAACACGGGACCCTGTCGGTCTTCGGCCGGACCGCCGAGGTGATCGTGACCGGTGCCGAGAAAGTGTGGCCGTCAGCGGTCGAAACCGTCCTGGCCCGCCACCCCGGAGTCGCCGAGGTCGCAGTCTGGAAACGTCCCGACCCCGAGTGGGGCGAGCGGGTGGTGGCCTGGGTGGTGCCCGCCGATGTCTCCGAGCCGCCGGCACTCGAGTCGCTGCGGGCCACGGTCGCCGAACAGATCGCCCCCTGGGCCGCCCCCAAGGAGCTGGTGCTGGTGGCCATCTTGCCCCGGACCTCGAGCGGCAAGGTGCAGCGGAGTCGGCTCAGCTGACCACCCGCTGACCGGAGACGGGTGCCACCTCCCGCCGGGCGGCCATGCGCTCCCGCCACCCGAGCGCATCCACGAACCGGGCGGTGACCATGACCAGGGTGGCGATCTCGTGACGCTCGCGCCGGCGGATGGGGGCCGCCCGACCCCCACACACGGTGACCTCGGTCTCCGGCATCGACTCGATGAAGACCCCGGAGTTGGTGGTGTCGTTGGCCTGATCCGCCCCGGATCGAGCCCCTTCTGCGAAGGCCGCCACCCATTCCACCGAAGGGGCGTCGCCGTGGACCTCGATGAACTGCTGGCAATCCGGGTCGGTCAGCGCCAACCAGGAGAGGTCGAACAGGGCCAGGAGCCGTCCGACCAAGGCGTTCATGGCGGCCGGTGGGGTCGCGGCTTGCAGGATGGCCGCCGCCGCGTTGAGGACGGTGTCCTCCCGGTCCGCGCCCATACTGGCCATCTCGTGGACATCCTCCACCCCGGCGCCGGGGACGTTGCGTATCCCCTTCAGTACCGCCTCGAGAGCTCCCGGGTCGTCGGGCAGCTCCACCACCAGTTCGTCGATGGCCACTCCGGTCTGTCGCTCGAGCACCTCGAGCCCGACGACGTTCCCCTGGACGGCGCCGATCTCCGAGGCCACCGCGGCCAGAATTCCCGGAGCATCCGGCAGCCAGATCCGCATGCGGGTCAGCACGGTTCAGTGGGTCCTCGTGATGCGCACGCCGACGTGCATGGTGTGCTCGGCCCGGCCGGCATAGATCCCCTTGACCGGCGGGGGTCGTGCACCCCGTCGTAGGGCAACCGGGCCGACCCGTCGCGATCGACCATCTCGTCGAAAGCGGCCTCGGTCCGGCCCTGGGCCCCGTCTCCGTAGCCGTCGAATAGGTCACTCACACCACGCAGCGTGGCATTCCAGTGTTTCGCCGGAGTTTCACGGGCGCGAACGCCCGATGACCAAACTGGGAGCGGCCTCGGGGGGCTATCGCTCCCCGGGTGGGATCGCACCGGGGACTAGGCGATGCCTCCGCTGACGATCTCCAGCGCCCCGCCGTCGATGACCAGGGTGTGACCGGTGATCCAGGAGGCGGCGTCCGAACACAGGAACAGCGCGGCGACCGCGATGTCCTCCGGGACGCCCAGCCGACGGAGAGGAAGGCGGCGGGCGATCTGGTCCTCGGCCGGCTCCCACAGCGCCCTGGCGAAGAACGTCTTCACCAGACCCGGGGCCACCGCGTTGACCCTCACCTTGGGCCCGAGCTCGCCGGCCAACTGGCGGGTGAGATGGATGACCGCCGCCTTGCTCACGTTGTACCAGCCGATCCCCTGCTCTACCGACAGCCCCCCGATCGATGCCAGGTTCAACACCACACCGCCGTGCTCGGCCATGCCCGCCCGCCATGCGGCTTGGGTCCACTCGAGGTAGCCGGACTGGTTCACCCGCACCGTCTTGTCGATCCGCCCGGTGTCGATCTCCATCAACGGGCCGTAGTACGGGTTGGTCGCCGCGTTGTTGACCAGGATGTCCACCGACCCAAAGCGCTCGACGGTGGCGGCCACGCAGGCCTCGCCCTGCTCCGGATCGCCGGCGTTGGCCACCTGCCAGGCCACCTCCCCGGACCCGGTGCCCTTGTTTGCCTCGATGACGTCCTTGGCTTCGACCAGGGCCTCCTTCTTGCGGGAGGAGAGCATCACCGAGGCGCCGGCCTCGACGAACACCTGGGCGATGGCCATCCCGATCCCCCGGGAGGCCCCGGTGACCAGCGCCGTCTTTCCATCCAGTCGGATATCCATCGCCGCACCATAGGGCGGCGGTCAACCCACGCCCCGGCGCAGCTCGATCAGCAGGTGTTCTTCCCGGGACACCGGACCGCCAGCGGCGGCCGGGACCGGCCATCGATCCCGTAGCATCGAGAAGGTGAACCTCCTTGCCGGGGAGACCTCTCCCTACCTTCGCCAGCACGCCGACAATCCGGTCGACTGGTATCCGTGGGGCGACGAGGCGTTCGATCGGGCCCGGGAGGAGAACCGTCCGGTCTTTCTCTCCATCGGGTACTCCGCCTGCCACTGGTGCCACGTGATGGCCCACGAGTCGTTCGAGAATCCCGGCACCGCGGAGGTCCTCAACACGTCCTTCATCAGCGTGAAAGTGGACCGGGAGGAGCGCCCCGACGTTGACGCCGTCTACATGGAGGCGGTCCAGGCCATCACCGGGTCCGGGGGCTGGCCGATGAGCGTGTTCCTCACCCCTGATCGGCGACCGTTCTTCGGCGGGACCTACTTTCCCCCCGACGACCGTCATGGCACGCCCTCGTTCCGGACGGTCCTGGCCGCGTTGCACGATGTCTGGACCAACCGCCGCCACGAGGTGGAGGAGCAGGCGGACGAGCTCTCCAGGGCCATCGCCTCCCGGTCGGTGATCTTCCGATCGCCGTCCCGTACCTCGGCGCTGGGCCCACTGGACGGCACCGACGACGGCCTCGATCTTCTCGAGGTGGCCGCCGGCGAGTTGACCGCCCGGTTCGACCGCCAGTGGGGCGGATTCGGTCCGGCCCCGAAATTCCCCCAGCCGACCCTCATCGACATCGCCCTCCGGCACGGTCGCCGACGGACGGGGGGCGACCCCAACACGTCAGTGCCGATGGCGGTCGCCACCCTGGACGCCATGGCCGCCGGCGGGATCCACGACCATCTGGGCGGTGGGTTTGCTCGGTACTCGACCGACAACCAGTGGCTGGTCCCCCACTTTGAAAAGATGCTCTACGACCAGGCCGGGCTGCTGCGGGCCTTCCTGCACGGCTGGCAGACCGCCGGGCGTCCCGATGACCTGACGGTCGTCGAGAACATCGTGACCTACGTGGCCCGCGACCTCACCAGCCCGGAAGGCGGGGTGTACTCCGCCGAAGATGCCGACTCCGAGGGGGTCGAGGGCAAGTTCTACGTCTGGACCCTCGACCAGGCCGCCGAGGCGATCAGCGGCGGGGCACTCGGCCCCGGCGAGGATCCCCGGTCCATTCTCGAGGCCGTCGCCGCCTGGTTCGGCATCACCGCCGCCGGCAACTTCGAGGGAGCCACCATCCTCCGGCGCCCGATCGGCGAGCCCCTGGGTGGTCCGTCCGAGGTGGAGGCCGGGCGCCGGTTGCTGTTCGAGGCCCGCCGCCTGCGGGTCCGGCCCGGGCTCGATGACAAGGTGCTGACCGAGTGGAATGCCATGTACGTCTCCGCGCTGGCCGAGGCCGCCTCCGCCACCGGCAACCGGGACTGGGAGCGGGCGGCCGTCTCCATCGGCGATTTCCTCCACGACAACCTCCGGCGGAGCTCCGACGGGCGGTGGCTCCGCAGCTGGCAAGCCGAAGGCGGAGCCCGGCATCTCGCCTTTGCCGCCGACTACGCCTGGCTGGTCGACTGCTTCACCCGGCTGAGCGAGTTGACCGGGCGGGCCGTCTGGACGTCCCGGGCCGTCGAGACCGCCGATGCCCTGCTCGACCTCTTTCACGATGACCACGACGGGGGTTTCTTCACCACCGGTCACGACGGGGAGGCATTGCTGGTCAGGACCAAGGATCTCTTCGACGGGGCCACTCCCTCGGCCAACGGGGTGGCCGCGGTGGCGCTGGTCCGGCTCGGGGCCCTCACCGGGTCCGAGCGCTACCGGCGGGCGGCGGCCGGGATCGTCGACCTGGTCGGCGAGTTGCTGGTCCGACATCCGACCGCCTTCGCCTACACGCTGGAGGCGGCCGACCTGTTGAAGCGGGGGCTGACCGAGGTGGTCGTCACCGGCGACCGTCCCGACCTGGTGGAGGTGGCACACCGGCGTTGGCTCCCTGATGCGGTGTTGTCCTGGGGCGAGCCGACGGCTTCGCCGTTGTGGGATGGGCGCGACCCGGACCTGGCCTACGTGTGTCGGAACTACGCCTGCCGGATGCCGGCCACCGATCCGGAGCTGCTGTCGAAGCAGTTGGCGGAAAGCACACCGTGAGCAACGGCTTGCCACCGCCGGCGGGCGTACCCAGCCTGCCGTTGCCCCCGAAGAAGCGGAGGCCGGGCCGCACCGCCCACACCCCTCGCAGCGGCACCGCCCGCAACGTGGTGCGGGCGGTCAAGACACGCGACCGCATCGAGGTGGCCGGCGGCGCCTCGTTGACCATCCTGGTGCTGTCCTGCCATCCCGAGGACACCACCGGGGTCGACCTGGCGTCGGGAACCCTGGTCCGGGCCCGGGTCAGGTGGCCCGAAGGTCATCTCCCGGACCTGGTTCCCTTCGACGTGGTCGAGGCGGTGCTGGCCGACGAGCCCGAGCGCGACGATCTGGCCCAACCCGAGGCGGTGACGGTTTCGGGGCTGCCCCGGCACCTCGGCACCTTCCACGGGCGACGGAACCGCCGCCTTCTCCACCAGCTGGCCGCACCGGTCGAAGAGCACGTGCTCGGCTTTCCCGGCACGTCGGCGCCCTACTGGGAGTTCCGGGGGTTTCGACCCTCGCTAGCCCTCCTGGTCCCGACCAAGGGGCCCGTCCTGTTCCGCCGCGAGCGGGAACGGTCGGTGTGGATCCGGTTCGGCTGGGGACGGAGCGACAACTGGTTGCCGGTGGAGGATCCGCGGGCTGACCGGGCGCTGGATGTGGCCCGAAGGGACAGGCTGCACGGCAAGGAGCTCGCCTCCGCGCTCGGGTTCAAGCCCCACTACCTGGTGGCCTCCATCAGCACCCCGCGCAACGGGCACTGCTACAAGACCATCCGGGCCCTGCTGCCCCGGGGGTGACGTGTCCACCGAGCTGGTCGTCATCGACGCCTTCACCGATCGTCCGTTCTCGGGGAACCCGGCCGCGGTGTGCCGGCTGCATCGACCGGTGTCGGAGGACTGGATGCAAAACGTGGCCGCAGAGATGCACCTCTCGGAGACGGCCTTCGTCTTCGACCGACCCGACGGCGACTACGACCTCCGGTGGTTCACCCCGACCACCGAGGTCGCCCTCTGCGGACACGCCACCCTGGCGACCGCCCACCTCCTCGGGGGAGGCCGGTTCCATACCCGGAGTGGCGTGCTCTCCTGCGCCGTCCGCGGCGACGGGTCGATCGACATGGACTTCCCCGCCGATCCGCCGATCCCCTGCGCCGCACCCGACGGCCTGTTCGCCGCCCTGGGCACCGACGGGGACGTCTTCACCGGCGCCTCCGATCTGATGGTGGTGGTGGCGACCGCCGACCGGGTGAGACGCCTGACCCCCGATCCCGGTGCCCTGGCCGGGATCGACACCCGGGCGGTCATCGTGACCGCCGCCTCCGACCAACCCGGGGTCGACTGCGTGTCCCGGGTCTTCGGTCCCAGGGTCGGGATACCCGAGGACCCGGTCACCGGCTCGGCCCACTGCACCTTGGCTCCGTTCTGGTCGAGCCGCACCGGACGCCGCGAACTGGTCGGGGCCCAGGTGTCGGCCCGGGGCGGCACCGTGCACATGCGGTTGGAAGCCGACCGGGTGATCATCGGCGGGCGGGCGGTGACGGTCTCGGAAGTCCGCCTCCTTTCGGACCCGGACTGACCGGTTGCGCCCGGTGGCCTACAGTCACTCATCGTGCCCGCTTCACCCCTGACGTCCGGATCGGGCGATCCGATCTTTCCCGACTATCAGGGCGCCTGCCTGTCCACCCTGGTCCCGGCCCTCCTGTCCGGCTCGGCCGGTGGGAACGGCGCCGCCACGTCCCCCGCATGGATCCCGGCTCCGGCCCGGGAGGCGCGCCAGATCGTCCTCCTGATCATCGACGGCCTGGGTTGGCACCAGCTCACCTCCCGGAGCGCTCTGGCGCCCACCCTCACCGGCGCCGCCGGCATCGAACGGTCGATCACCTCGGTGACGCCGACCACCACCGCCTGCGCGCTCACCTCGATCGCCACCGGTCGCCCCCCCTCCGATCACGGCCTCCTGGGGTACCGGCTGGCCACTGCGGATGGCGAGATCATGAACGCCCTCCGCTGGACGGTCGGAACCTGCCGACCCCGGGACGCCCGCCAGGAGGTGCCGGCTCCGGCCTATCAGCCGTACCCGCCGTTCCCGGGCGCATCCCGCCCGGTGCCGGTGGTGTCCCGGGGCGAGTTCGGGGGCACCGGGTTCACCGCCGCCCACCTCGGGGCCTCGCCGCTGGCCGGCTACAAGGTCACCTCTTCGCTGGTGGTCGAGGTCGGCCGGCTGGTCTCGGCCGGGGAGCCGTTCGTCTACGCCTACTACGACGGCATCGACAAAGTGGCCCACGAGCACGGGCTCGGCCCGTACTACGACGCCGAGCTACAGGCGGTCGACCGGATGGTCGGCGACATCGCCTCCACTCTGGCGCCGGGCGCGGTGGTGGTGGTCAGCGCCGACCACGGTCAGGTCGACATCGGGACCAACGTGGAGTTGCTGGGCCGGGAGGTGATGGACGCCACCCGGTTCCTCTCCGGCGAGGGCCGGTTCCGCTGGCTCCACTCCTGTCCGGGCGCGGCCGACGATCTTCTGGCCACCGTCCGCGAGCGCTACCGCGACACCACCTGGGTGATGAGTCGCGACCAGCTCATCGACGAGGGATGGTTCGGCGGGCCCCTCCGGGACGGGGTGATCGACCGGCTGGGGGACGTCGCCCTCATTCCCCATGCGCCGGTCGCCTTCCTCGACCCCGCCGATGCCGGGGAGAGCACTCTGGCCGCCCGTCACGGGTCGTTGACCGCCGACGAAATGCTGGTCCCCCTGCTCGCCATCGCCGGTGGCAGTATCTGAACATGGCCAGCGACCCCACCGCCCCGGCCGGGCAACCCCCGGCGCTCACCCCCGAAGTTGTCGATGGCCTGGACGGCTCGGCGGCAGAGCAGCCGTCGGACGGTGAGGCGCCGAAGGAGCCGCGGACCGAGTCGATCGAGAAGCCGGCCAAACTGCTCCGCATCGGGTCCATGGTCAAGCAGCTCCTCGAGGAGGTGCGCCAGGCGCCCTTGGATGAAAACAGCCGGGGACGACTTCGGGAGATCTACGAGCAGTCGGTGAGAGAGTTGGCTGACGGTCTCTCCGACGACCTGGCCGCCGAGCTCGACCGGGTCTCGATCCCGTTCGACACCCCCACCCCGTCCGAGGCCGAGCTGCGCATCGCCCAGGCCCAATTGGTCGGCTGGCTCGAAGGGCTCTTCCACGGGATCCAAGCCACCCTGGTGGCCCAGCAGGTGGCGGCCCGGGCTCAGCTCGACGAGATGCGCCAACAGGCCCTCCCCTCCGGAGGAGGACCACCGGCGTCACGGCCGGGGACCTACCTCTGATCCTGGCCAACGGCCGAGGTCCAGAGCCAGGGCCCGGCTACAACGGCCGAGACACCGCTCCACCGGACGACGGAGGGGGCATCGCCGGGTCATCGGGGTCGGTCAGACATGCCGATGACCGAGGTCCACCCATAGGTGTGGTGATATGGTCGGAATCACACAGCTGTAACTCCTCCACAGCCTGTGGAGAACCTGGGACAGCTGGCGTCGATACCAAGAGAAGGGCGCCAGTTCGTTGGCATCACGGTCGTTCACACACCTGCACACCCACACCGAGTTCTCGATGCTCGACGGTGCCGCCCGGGTCGATGAACTGGTGCGGGCGGCGGTAGAGGACGGCCAACCGGCGCTGGGGATCACCGATCACGGGAACATGTACGGCGTCCTCGACTTCTACGCCGCCTGCCGGGCCGCCGGCATCAACCCGGTCATCGGCACCGAGGCCTACATGGCCGGCGAGTCCCGGCTCGATCGGCCGGTGCGACGGGGCAAGGTCGACGACACCGGTGGCGATGTCGACGGCGGGGAGAAGCTCTACTACCACCTCACCCTGCTGGCCGAGACCACCGACGGCTACCGGAACCTGCTCAAGCTGTCCTCCGCGGCCTACCTCGAGGGCTACTACTACAAGCCCAGGGTCGACTGGGAACTCCTCGAGCGGCATCACTCCGGTCTGATCGCCACCACCGGCTGCCTGGGCGGGGTCGTGCTCCAGGCCCTGCTGGCCAACGACCAGGTGAAGGCCGAGAGCTTGGCCGCCCGGCTCCAGGACATCTTCGGCAAGGACAACCTCTACGTCGAACTCCAGGATCACGGGCTCCCCGAACAGCAGAAGACCAATCCGGCGTTGGTGGAGATCGCCCGGCGGATCGGGGCCCCGTTGCTGGCCACCAACGACAGCCACTACACCCACCGCGAGGACCACGTCGCCCACGACGCCCTGCTGTGCGTCCAGACCGGTGCCCTCATCGCCGACCCGAAGCGCTTCAAGTTCGAGGGCGAGGAGCACTACCTGAAGTCGGCGGCGGAGATGCGCCACCTGTTCGCCGAGCTGCCCGAGGCCTGCGACAACACCTTGCTGATTGCCCAACGGGCCAATGTGGAGATCGAATTCGGCCACCCGAGCCTGCCCCAGTTCCCGGTCCCGGACGAGTTCGTCGGCGATTCCTACGAGGTGCGCGCCGCCCAGTACCTCCGCCACCTGAGCCTCGAAGGGGCCAAGGAGCGCTACGGCCACCCCATCCCCGCCAACGTCCTCGAACGGCTCGACTACGAGCTCGGGGTCATCGGCGACATGGGCTTCTCGGCGTACTTCCTGGTGGTCTGGGACCTCATCCGCTTCGCCCGCTCCCGCGGGATCCGGGTGGGCCCGGGCCGGGGATCGGCCGCCGGGTGCTGCGTGGCCTACTGCCTGAAGATCGTCGACCTCGATCCCATCCGCTACGACCTGCTGTTCGAGCGCTTCCTCAACCCCGGACGGGCCCAGATGCCCGATATCGACATGGACTTCGACGAGCGCTACCGCGGCGACATGATCAAGTACGCCGCCGACCGGTACGGCTCGGACCATGTGGCCCAGATCGTCACCTTCTCCACCATCAAGGCGCGGGCGGCGGTGCGCGACGCCGCCCGGGTGCTGGGCAAGCCCTACGTGGTGGGCGACAAGATCGCCAAGGCGATGCCGCCGTTGCTGATGGGCCGGGACACCCCGCTGAACGCCTGCCTGACCAAGACCAACGGGTTCGAGGACGGCTTCCACGCGGCCGGCGAGCTACGCACCATGTACGAGTCAGACCCCGAGGCCAAAGAGGTCATCGACGTGGCCAAGGGGCTCGAAGGCCTCCGCCGCCAGGACGGCATCCACGCCGCCGCGGTGGTCATCACCGACCAGCCCCTCACCGAGTACGTGCCCATCCAACGCAAGCCCGACAGCGACAACCCCGAGGACGCCCCCGTCGTCACCCAGTACGAGATGCACGGGGTCGAGAACCTCGGGCTGCTCAAGATGGACTTCCTCGGCCTCCGGAACCTTTCGGTGATCGAGCGGGCCCTCGACCTGATCCAGATCTCCACGGGGGAACGCCCCGACATCGACGCCATCCCCCTCGACGACGACACGACGTTCGCGATGTTGCGCAAGGGCGACTCGATGGGCGTGTTCCAACTCGAGGGCGGCCCCATGCGCTCGCTGATGCGGTCGCTGGCTCCCACCACCTTCGACGACGTCGCCGCGCTGGTTGCCCTCTACCGTCCCGGACCGATGGCGGCCAACATGCACCGCGACTATGCCGACCGGAAGAACGGCCGGCAGGCGGTGACCTACCTGCACGACGACCTGGCCGAGATCCTGGCCGACACCTACGGGCTCATGATCTACCAGGAGTCGGTCATGCGGGTCGCCCAGAAGTTCGCCGGCTACTCGTTGTCCGAAGCTGACAACCTGCGCAAGGCCACCGGCAAGAAGGACAGGGTCCTCATCCAGGCCGAGCGGAACAAGTTCGTTGCCGGGTGCGAGACGGAGGGCTACGGCACCGAACTCGGCACCGCGCTCTTCGACATCATCGAGCCGTTCGCCGACTACGCCTTCAACAAGTCCCACTCCTACGGCTACGGCTACATCGCCTACCAGACCGCCTGGCTGAAGGCCCACTACCCGGTCGAGTACCTGGCCGCCCTGCTCACCTCGGTCAAGGACACCAAGGACAAGACCGCGGTGTACCTGGCTGAGTGCCGCTCGCTCGGGATCCAGGTGCTGGTCCCCGATGTCAACCGCTCGCTGTCCGACTTCGCCGCCGACTATTCGAGGCGCGACGGGTCGGGCGAAGAAGGGCTGGGCGACATCACCTTCGGGATGGCCGCCATCCGGAACGTCGGACAGGGCCTGGTGAGCCACATCGTGGCCGAACGCGAACGGAACGGCCCCTTCGCCGATTTTTACGACTTCTGTCAACGGGTCGACCCTCAGGTGCTCAACAAGCGGACCATCGAGTCGTTGATCAAAGCCGGAGCGTTCGACTCCCTCGGCCACCCGCGACGGGGCCTGTGCCTGGTGTTCGAGGAGATCTGCGACCTCACCCTGGAGCGCCGGCGGCAACATGACGCCGGGGTGGTGTCGCTGTTCGCCTCTCTCGAAGAGGAGTCCGAAGGGCTCACCATCGGATTCGGTGACACCCGGGTCCCGATTCCCGACGTCGAGTTCGACAAGGCCCAACGGCTGGCCTTCGAAAAGGAGATGCTCGGGCTCTACATCAGTGATCATCCCCTCATGGGTCTGGAAGGGTCGCTCTCCCGGCTCACCGACTGCACCCTGGCCGAACTCCGCAACGCCGACCTGGAGCCGATGGGGGCGGAGGCCGGCTTCAGCGCCGGAGGGTACGGGACCGAGGGGCAGGTGCGCCTGGCCGGCGGGGTCATCACCGAGCTGTCCCGCCGGTACACCAAAAAGGGCGATCTGATGGCCAGCTTCGTGCTCGAGGACCTGCAGGCCTCCATCGACGTCTTCGTGTTCCCGAAGACCATGAGCGAGTACGGCGCCCTGCTCGACGACGACGCCATCGTGCTGGTGAAGGGCCGGATCGACATGCGGGACGATCAGGTCAAGTTGGTGTGCCTGGAGGTGCAGCGTCCCAACCTGGCCGCCGACGGCACCATCGACCTCCGGATCTCGCTCCCGGTCAACGCCCTCACCGACACCAAGGTGAACGCCCTCAAACGGCTCCTTTCCGAGCACCCGGGGAACTCCTCGGTGTTTCTCCATGTCGGGCAGAAGGTCATCCGCCTCCCGTCCGAGTTCCGGGTCGACAGCCGACGGGGACTCATCGGCGAGCTGAGGGTGCTGCTCGGTCCCAACGCGATTCTGAGTTGAGGGTGGCGGGCCAGCTGGGATGAACCCCCTGGCCACAACCTCTTTTCGCCGCCGGCTCCGGCCGACGGCGGCCTGGCCGGGGAGCTGCCGGGAGGCCTGAATGGGACAAGTGCCGTCAAATCCCGTAAAATTGCGGGACGGCTCCCGCTCAGGAGCATCGGGGGCCCGTGCTGGCGGTGCTCCGGGTGCTTCTGACGGACCCGAGTCGCCGGCCGAGGCCGCAGGGCAAAAGAGGAGTATGGAACGGCTTATGTCCATTCAGGTGGAGACCAAGGACTGCACATCACTGAGCGACGCCGAGTTGGCCGAAATGGCCGATCTCTGCGCAGTGCGAGAACCGCATTTCGACATCGGCTTCCTGTCGAAACAGCGCGAGGAGTGGGTACTGGTCACCCGGGCCCGGGAGGGCAACAAGCTACGGGGTTATTCGTTCTCCACCCTGGAGCGGATCGGGGGCACCCCGTCGCTGCTGATCGGGGTGGGCACCATCGAGCGCACCGCCCGGGCTGACACCGTCCTCCGGGCGATGATGGGCGACAAGTACCGCCGGGCGCTGTTGGCCTTTCCCGACGAGGATGTGCTGGTCGGCACCCGTCTCCTGGGTCCCGAAGGCTTCCGGGCCTTCTCCGGCCTCACCGACGTGGTTCCCGGTCCCGATCACAAGGCCACCGGCGAGGAGCGTGCCTGGGGACGCCGTCTGGCCAAGCGTTTCGGCTGCGAGGCCCGCATCGACGACCGCACCTTCCTGATCGAGGGCGACGGGTGCGAGTCGGGTGGGTTCGACGTCGGCGGTTCCAAGACTCCGGTTCCCGATGAGGTGGTGGTCTTCTTCGAGAAGAACGACGCTTCTTCCGGCGGTCGATTGGTGACGTTCGGGTGGGCGATGGCTGAGGATCTGGCCGCCGGAAGACTCGGCGGGCACTGATCCGCCCATCCGTTCCACCTGGGAGTCGACCACGAAACAGCGTGGTCGGGCCTTCCCAGGCAATAGCATGACTCCGTGAAGGTTTCGACTCGGGGAGACTATGCCAGCCGGGCGCTGTTGTCGTTGGCGCTGCATGCCGAGACGGACGGCCCCACCGCGGTGAGGGACATCGCCGAGCGGACCGGTCTTCCCCAGCCCTACCTCGAACAGATCTTGCTGGCTCTGAAAGGGGCGGGCCTGGTTCGCTCGAAGCGGGGGGTGGGGGGTGGCTATGTGCTGGCTCGCACACCTGACGAGATCACCTTGTCCCAGATCGTGAGCGCCGTCGACGGGCCCATCGTGGCCGGCGACTTCGGCCTCCCGCACGAGAACGGGGCGTGTGATCACGAGGGCCAGTGCATCCTGTTGGATGTGTGGGCCGATGTCGGCGAGCACATGCGCACCCACCTGGACTCGTTCAATCTGGCCGACATGGTAAGGCGCGCCCAGGGCCGGGTGTCGGCTCTGCCCGAGACCTCGACCTGACCGGGGCCGAACCCCCGGCCGTCCCCGAGATCAGCTGAGGTTCCAGAGCACCACCACCGGGTTGAGCCGCTCCCAGCCGAGGATACTGATCGACGCCGGGTCGAGGCTGAAGCATCTGCCGAGTTCGGGGTGGAGGCCGAGCCAGCGGGCCGCCAGCACCCGGAGCAGATGACCGTGGGCGAAACAGAGGACATCGCCATCGGCGGCCCGAACCCTCTCGATCACCCGGTCGGCCCGGGTCCCCACCTCCTCGGCGGTCTCGCCCCCCGGCGCCCCGTGGGTGAAGAGGTCCCAACCCGGCGTCTGGTCGAGGATCTCGGCCGTGGTCAGCCCTTCGAAGTCGCCGTAGTCCCACTCGGCAAGGTCAGGATCGACCTCGGCCCGGTCCCCGAGCCCGGCCAGGCGGCTGGTCTCCCGGGCCCGCTGCAACGGGCTGGTCAGCACCCGGCTCACGGCGAGATCGGCCAACCGAGGCCGCAGGGCCTCAGCCTGAACCGTCCCCTCGGGCAACAGGGGCAGGTCGGTGCGTCCGGTGTGCCGCCGCCCGAGGCTCCACTCAGTCTCGCCATGACGCACGAGGAAACAGCGATTACCCTGGGAATTCATAGCGACAGCCGACCAGTTCTCCGGCCGGTGTGCAAACCGGCGGGAATATGGGTACGTATCCGGCCACCGAATCTGGCAAGGTCCTGGCCACAGCAGGAATGTCCGACGCTTCCCGGGCGTTGAAAGCATTGCAAACCCACATCAGGAGGGTGATAAAAGGCATGACATCCCGTACGTTGACCGCCGACAAGGGAAAACACACGACGAGCGCCCCCGCCAGCCGCGCCGCCACCCCGGCGGCCGGCCGGAGCCGTGGCGCGGACGCTGACAGCCTGGGCCTCTTCCTCCGCGACCTCGACCATCATCCCCTTCCCGACCACGAAGCCCAGACCGAGCTGGCCAAGCGGGTGGCGGCCGGTGACGAAGAGGCCCGCCGGGAGATGGCGGCCGCCAACTTGCGGCTGGTCATCCACTGGGCCCGCCGCTACCAGGACCGCGGCGTGGATCTTTCCGATCTCATCCAGGAGGGCACCTTCGGCTTGATGCGGGCCGTCGACAAGTTCGACTGGGAACGCGGCTTCCGGTTCTCCACCTACGCCACCTGGTGGATCCGCCAGGCCCTCCAGCGGGCGGTCCAGCAGCACGGTCGCACCATCCGGCTTCCGATGGAAGTGGCCGAGCGCAATCAGCAGGTCGAGGCGGCCACCTGGGAGCTCACCCACCAGCTGCAACGGGCGCCCACCGACGACGAATTGGACAACGCCACCAACACCACCGCCGACATGCGGGCCGACCTCACCCGGGTTGCCCGGGTGGTGGCCAGCCTCGACCAGCCGGCCACCACCGACTCGACCTCCACTCTCGGAGACCTAGTGTCGACCGACAGCAACGAGTTCGAGGAAGACGTGGCCTCCGAGCTCACCTTCGGATTGGTGCGTAACGCGGTGGATCGCCTCACCGATCTGCAGCGGGCGGTCATCCGCAACCGGTTCGGGTTCGACGGGTCGGATCCGGCGTCGCTCCAGACGACGGCCGAGCGGCTCGGGGTGGGCGTCCGCAAGGTGCGCCAGGCCGAAGCCGAGGCGTTGGAGATCCTGGCCGACAGCGAGGCCCTCGAAGCCGCCCACGAGGCCGCCTGACCGACCACGCCGGGGTCAGGCCAACCCGGGATCAGGACGACAGGCGGTCCAGTTCGGCGCGGAGATCGGCGGGAAGCTCCGAGGTCCAGGTCATCCGGGCTCCGGAGCGGGGATGGTCGAAGGCCAACCGGTAGGCATGGAGGAACGGGCGGGTGACGGTGGCACCGGGGAGCGACCGCCCCCGGGCGTAGACCCCGTCACCGACCACCGGATGGCCGATAGCGGAGAGATGGACCCGGATCTGATGGGTCCGGCCGGTCTCCAGGGTGGCCTCCACCAGCGTGGCCGGGGCCGGCTCGGTGAACCGCTGCTCCACCCGGTAGCGGGTGCGGGCTTCCTTCCCCTTCCGCGACACCGACATCCGGGTGGGCGAGGTCACCGAGCGGCCGATGGGCGCGTCCACCACCCCCGATTCGCCGTTGACCTCACCCAGCACCAGGGCCCGGTAGTGGCGGGACACGGTCCGGTCTCCGAGCTGGGCGACCAGCGACCGGTAGGCCTCGGCTGACCGGGCCACCACCAAGAGCCCGGAGGTGCCCCGGTCGAGCCGGTGTACGATCCCGGGCCGGTCGGGGTCGGACCCCAGCTCTTCGGTGAGCGACGCCAGGTCGCGGTAGCGGGACAGCATCCCATTCACCAGGGTGCCGGTCCGGTGCCCGGCTCCCGGGTGCACCACCAGGCCGGCGGGCTTGTCCACCACCACGATGTCGGCGTCGTCGTGGACCACGTTGAACACCACCGTCGGATCGGCCTCGGGGGCAGGGACCGGTTCCTCCTCGCCGAGCTCCACGGCCAGCAGCTCGCCCTCCCGGAGCGGCCGGCTCCGGGCGTGCACCGTCATCCCATCCACCCGAACCCGGCCGGACGCCACCAGGTGGTCGACGGCGGAGCGGGAGATGTCGGCCAGCAGCGCCACCGCCCGATCCACCCGGACCCCGTCGAGGGACGACGGGACCGAGACCGAGAGTTCGCTCACGACGCCGGCGCTCGGCGAAACAGCGAGACGGCCAGCAGCAGGCAGCCGACCACGATGCAGGCGTCGGCCACGTTGAAGGTCGGCCAGAAGTGGAAGTCGATGAAGTCGACGACGGCCCCGTGATCGCCTCGGAACAGCCGGTCCGACAGGTTGCCCACCGCACCGCCGATGATCAGGCCGAAGATGGCGGCCCGGGCCAGGGACGGCGAACGGTACACCAGCACCAGCAGCACGGTGACCAGGACTACGGCCACCACCACCAGCACCGCGGCGTCCCCCTGGAACAGACTGAACGCCGAGCCGGTGTTCCGGTTCAGAGCGAGATCGAGCGTCCAGATCACGTGGATCGGCCCGGTGTCCAGCCGGCCGACCGCCCACCATTTGGTCAGCTGGTCCACCACCACCACCACCCCGGCCACCGCGACGGCACCGACCAGCCGGAGGGATGCGCCGTCGGGTGCACCCGGTCGGACCGTGCTCGATTCGGCGTTGCTGGTCAGCGTCGCGACAGCCCCCCGCTCTTGCAGGCCACACACAGACGGGCATAGGGCAGGGCCCGGAGCCGGGCCTTGGGAATGGACTGGTAGCAGCGCTCGCAGGCGCCGTAGGTCTTTCGGGCGATCCGCTGCAGCGCGTCGTCGATCTCTTCCACCGCCGCCTGCGCCTGGGCCGAGAGGGCGAGGTCGCGCTCGCGGTCGACGGCCACCGTCCCTCCCTCGCCGCCTTCCGCGTCGAACTGGACGTCCCCGGGCTCCCGTTCCTGGGCCAGGGAATCCGCCTCGGCCCGAAGGTCCTCGGCCTGGCCCTGGGCGACCACCCGCTCTTCGAGCAGCAACAGCCGCTGCTCCTCGAGGAATTTGGGCTCCTTGGCGTAGGGGTCGATAGTCGGCCGCTTGGGGGCCGGCGGAGCGACCGGCGCCGCCTTCTTGGCCGGCGCCGCCTTGGGGGCCGCGGCGGTCTTCTTCGGCGCGGATGCCTTCTTGACCGGAGCCGGCTTGGTGAGCGCGGCCGGCTTGGTGAGCGGAGCCGGCTTGGTGACCGCGGCCGCCTTGCGGGCCGGGGGCGGGGCGGTCCGCTTGACCGGAGTTGCCCTGCCGGCCGGCGCCGCCCGCTTGGCCGGCGCGGTCTTCTTGGCCGGGACCGCCCGCTTGGCCGGCGCGGTCTTCTTGGCCGGGACCGCCCGCTTGGCCGGCGCGGTCTTCTTGGCCGGGACCGTCCGCTTGGCCGGCGCGGTCTTCTTGGCCGGAGTCACCGGTTTGGTCCCCTTGCGCGCCGGCGCCGCTTTCACCAGAGGCGCCCGCTTCTTCGTCGTCATTCTTACAACCTCCTCAGGGACCGACCGCACCCGCCATGGCCCGATTGGGCCGGAAAAAATGTGTGCATCTCCATTGTGGTGAGCGGGTGACGATACCGTGCCCACCAGGGCCCAGCAATCCGAATGGCCACAGACCGTGCCGGGCACCATAGCGGGTGAACGCCCACCGTCAGTCGGCACTGTCGATGCCGGGAGCGATTTCCCCTGCTCAACGGGCGCCGGGCGTAGGGATATCCACGCCGTTCACCGAAGCCGGCCTGGGCGGAGCTGCGGCTCGGCTCAGTTGGGACGGGCCTGAGCCGCTTCTCCCGACTTGGGCATGCTCCGGGCGCCGGCCGGTTGGTTGGTCTCGACGGCCGGAGGCCGTGGCGGGCCGGATGCCGGCCCTGGCGCCGGATGTTCGGAGGACCCGGCCGATGGCTGGCCGCCGGACCCACCGGGCCGCCCGGCCGATGGCTGGCCGCCGGACCCACCGGGCCGCCCGGCCAACGCGGCCGCCGGCTGCACGTTGTCATCGACCCACTTGATGACCTCGGTCAGGGCCGCCCTCAACCGCTGGCGCTCGGCCTCGAGGTGGCGGGCCATGGCCTCGACATCGCCGGTGAGCTGTACCCGGATCCCTTCGAGGCGGGTGACCTCCTCACGCAGCCGGCGCTCGGAATCGGCGGTGATCTGGGCGACGTTCGACTCGGCGTTGGCTCGCACGCTCCGGGCGTGGGCCTCGGCTTCCGCCACCAGCTTGGCCGCCCGGGCCTCAGCGTCGGCCTTGGTCTCGTCGACGAACTTCTGGGCCAACAGCAGGGTGCGCTGCAGGGTCTCGTCGGCCAATCCCGGGTCCTGCTGGGCAGCCGGCGCCGGGCGCGGTTCGGCCGACTCCAGCTGGGAGATGCGCTCGCCAGCCTGGCGGAGTCGTTCATTGGCCTGGCGGAGCTGCTCTTGGAGCCCTTCAGCCTCGACCGCGGCCTTCTCCAGGTACTCGTCCACGTCGTCCCGGTGATACCCCTTGAGGGTCTCACGGAACTCGACGGTCCGCAGCGAATCGAGTGCTGATTGTGACGAAGGCATGTCCGCCATGCTAGCTGCGCTGGGCTGATGGCCCGTGGATGTCGCCTCGGGGGCGGAGGGCACCGCATCGCCGGCGTCCGCACCGGATTTACGCCATTTCATCCCAGCACCAGAGGGAGAATGACGATCTGGATCAGGAGGATGACCACCAGGACCGACAGATCCAGTCCGACCCCCCCGATGCGGGCGGTGGGAATCACCCGCCGCACCAGATCGAGGACCGGATCGCACACCCGGGCCAGTTCCCGCTGGATCCGGCGGACCGGGGAGTCATAGGCGGGTTGCACCCAACTCAGCAACGAGTAGGCGATCAACACGAAGACGTACAATTCCAGCAGGTAGCCGATCAGACGCAGCATGGCTGTTCAGACTATCCCGGCGACGTCTGCCGGACGGTTCAGGGGCTGACCAGTCCGCGCTCGGTCAGACGCTGCCGCTCCTCTTCCGACACCTTCACGTTGGAGGGGGTGAGGAGGAACACTTCGTCGGCCACCCGCTCCATGCCGCCGGCCAGTGCGTAGGTGACCCCGCTGCAGAAGTCGATCATCCTGCGTTGCAGGTCACGATCCCCGTTTTGGAGGTTGACGATTACCGGCTGGTTGGCCATCAGCCGGTTGGCGATCTCCTGGGCATCGGCAAAGCGGTTGGGCGCCACCACGTGCACCTTGGCCCCGGCGGCCTCCGCCGAAATCGGTCGGATCGAGGACGGGCGGGCGGCGATGGTGGGCTGCTGGGCGACCGGGACCGGGCCGGGCGCCTCCTCCAGGGGGAGCGTCCGGATCCGGCTGGGGGCGACCGCCGGCGACGGCTCATCCCGATCGTCGAACCGTCTCGGACGTTGCGGGGCGTGACTGACCGCGGCCGGGCCGCGAGGCTCGTCGTAGTCGTAGTCGTCGTAGTCGTCATCGACGAGGCCGAGATAGGCCATCGTCTTCTTCATGAATGAGGCTGCCATCTTTCCCTCCGCCCGACAGCGTAGTGCCTGACTCGCCTGGTGGGTGGATACCGGGCGAGTCAGTCCTTCGGGGGCCGGTCCCCGAAAAGAGCCCTGCCGATGCGCACCATGGTCGACCCTTCGGACACCGCCACCTCGAGGTCCTCGGTCATGCCCATTGAACGAACCGGCAGGTCAAGCCGGTCGGCCAGGACGGCCACCGAGCGGAACCCGGCCCGGGACCCCTCAGGGGGGCCCGGCGGCCCGACGGCCATCAAACCGGCCACCTCCAGCTCCTCGTCCCGCAGGGCCGACACCAGTCCCGGGACGCCTTCGGGGTGACAACCGCCCCGCCCCGGGATCCCGGCGATGTCCACCTGGACCAGCACTCTCGCCCCCGGTCGCCGCTTGGCGATGGCCCGTCCCTCCTCCAGACGGCTGAGCCCCTGCCAGCACGCCACCAGGGGGGCCAGCCGGGCGACCTTGTTCCGCTGGATCGCGCCGAGGAAATGCCAATTGGGCGCCGGGTCATCGCCCCCGATCGCGGCCGCCTTCGCCACCAACTCGTCGGCGTAGTTCTCCCCGATGTCGACCATGCCCGCCCCCAGGGCAGCCCGCACCGCGTCGGCGCCGAAACCCTTGGTCACCGCGACCACGGTGACCGCCGATGGATCCCCCGACGCCGCGGCGATGCGCTCCCGTAGCTCGGCCAGGCGGCCGGCGATGTCCCCGGGAGGCACCCGGGTCGGCGTCATCACCGGTGATCCGCGGAGGCCGACCACACCATCAGCGCCTGGCGGTCCACCTCCGCCCGTCCCCGATGGGAGAAGTACCGGTCATCGCAGGACGTGCAGGCGTTGATGCCGGCGACCGGACGCACGCCGGCGGCACCGAAGGCGGCCGCGACGGTGGCGGGCAGGTCCAGCGCCGGTCGGCCGCTCGACGTCACCGAGCGGACGCCGTCGCCGTACCGGGAGGCCAGCACGTCCAGATCGGCTTCGGAGAACTGGTAGCACTCGGCATGGATGGTGGGGCCCAGCGCGCCGTGGACGGTGGTGGCCCCGAGGTTGCGCATGGCCGCGGCCGCCGACTCCACGACTCCCGCCAGCAGGCCCCGCCATCCGGCATGCACGGCGGCGAAGACGCCTTCGTCGCTCCCCAGCGCGATCGAGGCGCAGTCAGCGGTGAGGACGGCCAGACCCACCGACGGAGACGCCGACACCAACCCGTCACCCTCCGGGAACCGGCCGGCCGCGTTGTCATCGCCACCGCCACCGGGCCGGTGGTCGGTGACGATGCGGATCTCGGCTCCGTGCACCTGCCGGAGTCGATGGAGGCGCAACGGGTGGCGGCGCCGGCCAGACACCTGGGCGGCGAAGCGCTCGAGTGGATCCCCTCGCCCCGGTCGCCACCGTTGGTCCCCGTGCGAGCGATCCGACCAGGCCGCCCGGATGTCTCCGGCAACGGTGATGATGGCCGGAGAGCGGCTCCGGATCAGCGAAGGAAGGACGGGACGTCGAAGTCGTCGTCCCCGAGGTCGAGGTCGTCGTCGGTCGGCGAGGCGAAGATGTCCTCGTGGGCCGTCTCCAACCCGAGCACCTTGCTGTGACCTTCGTCCCGGCCGGCGGCGGTATGGGCCGGCTCCGCCGAACCGCGGCCACCTGATTCCCAGCGCTCGAATCCGGCCGCGATGACCGTGACCCGGACCTCGTCGCCCATCTCCTCGTCGATGACGCTGCCGAAGATGATGTTGGCATCGGGATGGGCCACCCCGTGGATGATCTCCGCCGCCTCATTCACTTCGAACAGGCCGAGATCGGGGCCACCGGCAATGTTGAGGAGGATGCCGCGGGCTCCTTCGATCGACGCCTCCAACAACGGGCTGGTGATGGCGGCCCGGGCGGCGTTCACCGAACGGCCCTCACCGGTCGACGACCCGATCCCCATGATGGCGGTCCCGGCGTTGCTCATGATCATCTTCACGTCGGCGAAGTCGGTGTTGATCAGGCCGGGAATGGTGATCAGGCTGGTGATGCCCTGGACTCCCTGCATGAGCACTTCGTCGGCCATCTTGAACGCGTTGACCATGGAGGTCTTCTCGCTCGACACCGTCAGCAACCGGTCGTTCGGGATGATGATGAGGGTGTCGACCTTCTCCTTGAGGTTCTGAATGCCGGCCTCGGCCTGGACCGAGCGTCGACGACCCTCGAAGGTGAACGGACGGGTCACGACCCCGATGGTGAGGGCACCCAGGCTCTTGGCGATCTCGGCGACCACCGGAGCGGCGCCGGTCCCGGTACCACCACCTTTGCCGGCGGTGATGAACACCATGTCCGCCCCCTTCAGGGCCTCCTCGATCTCCGACCGGTGTTCCTCGGCAGCCAGGCGCCCGACTTCGGGGTCACTTCCGGCACCCAGACCCCGGGTCAGCTGACGACCGATGTCCAACTTGAGGTCGGCGTCACTCATCAGGAGGGCTTGGGCGTCGGTGTTGGTGGCGATGAACTCGACGCCGCGAAGCCCGGCCTCGATCATGCGGTTGACGGCGTTCACGCCGCCACCTCCCACGCCCACCACCTTGATGACGGCGAAGTAATTGTTCTGAGCAGGAACGGTCATGTATTCCCTTACCCTCGACAAAAGGTTGAAACCGTTCCAACCAGCGAGTTCGACACAACGATACGGTTCATGGAGTACCTGGTCAAGCAACCTCGACGTTGTCAAGAGCTTAATTCGTCTCAGTTCCCAGGTGAGGGATGGTGCTGGTCAACTCACCGTGGGCGCCCCGGGAACAGTGACGTCGATGGTTTTCATTCCCTTGAGTGACGCATGGGCGATGATGCTGGCCACATCCTGGTACTTCACGGTGAGATCGGAGGCGGTGCCCATCACCACCGTGAGGCCCGAGTTGAGGGCGAGGTCGACAGTTCGGTCCGGGGCCACCGTGACCGAGACCACCTGGGCGGAGAACGCCAGGGGCAGGGTCCGGCACACCTCCAGCCCGGGTCCGGCCACCGGCGGCAATGTCCGTCCCACCCGGGGGGGAGACGCCGCCCCGGTCGGCGAGGTCACCACCAGCTGGACCAGTCCCGCCGGCCTCGACGCCTGGACGGCCAGGACCCGCCCGCTGGCGTCCACCTGAGCCCAGGCGCCCGCCGCACCGGCCACCACCGCCACCGGCACCCGTTCGGTCACCGACACCTGCACACCGTCGGGCCAGTGCCGGGTGACCCGGGCGGTACGGATGAACGGGAGGGCGCCGACGCGGGCTTCGGCGGCACCGGCGTCCACGTTGATCATCAGCGGTCGATGGGCAAGGCCGGCGGCGTTGACGATGTCGGCGGTGCTGGTATGGGCATGCGCACCGGTCACCGTCACCACCCGCACCGAGAAGAACGAGGTATGGAGCAGGGCCAGTCCCCCGCCGACGATCACCACCGCCACCGCCACCGCGATGACGACCCGGAGGCGGCGCCGACCGACCCGCCGTCGCACCGCCTGGCGGCGTTGACGGATCCGGGGGTCGATGGGCGGTCGGGTGCCGGTCGGTGGGCGGCGCGGCGGCGCGCTCACCGTCGCCCCGGTGCCGCGGAGTCAAAACCGACCATGCGCACCTCGGTGGTGAGGGCAACTCCGGTGGTGGCTGCCACCGTCTCCTGCACATGCGCAATCAGGGCGGCCACGTCGTCAGCCGAGCCGCCCTCGTCGGCCTGGATGAAGTTGGCATGCTTTTCCGAGACCTGCGCGCTCCCGAGCCGGAAGCCCTTCAACCCGGCCTCCTCGACGAGCCGACCGGCCGAGTCCCCCACCGGGTTGGTGAACACCGACCCGGCGTTGCTCCCACCGGGTTGGTTGGCCCGGCGCCAACGCACGATGTCGGCGATGGCCGCGGCCCCGTCCCCCGGATCACCGGCGACCAGCCGGAACCGGGCGGCCACCACCACCTCGCAGGGAGACAGCGCGGTGTGCCGGTAGGCCATGTGCAACTGGTGAGCCGGGGCCTCCGCCGCCCTCGCCGTCCTCAGGTCCACCCAGCGATAGCCGACCAGGGTGGCGGCGGTATCCGAGCCGTGCCCACCGGCGTTCATCCGCACCGCACCCCCCACCGAACCGGGGACCCCGACCGCCCATTCCATCCCGGAGAGCCCGGCGGCGGCCGTGCGACGGGCGAGCACCGGCAGACTGACCGCCGCCCCCGCGACCACTTCGTGGCCGTGGATCTCGATCCCTTCGAAGCCGTCACCCAGGACCACTACCAGGCCGGCAAACCCCCGGTCGGCGACCAGCAGATTCGAGCCCCGGCCGAGAACCAGGGTCGGAACCGACGTGCCGCCGACGGCGCGGGCCACGGCCAGCAGTTCGTCCTCGTCGGCCGGCTCGACCAGCACCGCCGCGGTCCCGCCCACCCGATAGGTGGTGCGGGCACCGAGCGGGGCGTCCCGTTGGGCCCGGCTCCCCAACGCGTCTCCAACGGCGCGCAGCTCGTCGGAGGCGGCCGTCACCGTCGGCCTACCATCCCGGATCGTCCAGCAGTTCGTCGGGCAGCGAGGTGAGATCACCGGCCCCGAGGGTGAAGACCAGGTCGCCCGCTCGGACCAGCGCTTCGACGAGCTGGCGGAGCTCGCCCCGCCCGGGCACGTAGCGCACGTCCTTGCCCGGGTCCGCCCGCCGGACCGCCTCGGCGACCAGCTCACCGGACACCCCGGGAATCGGGGCCTCGCCGGCCCCGTAGACGTCGGTGACCATCACGATGTCGGCGTCGGCGAAGGCGTCGCCGAATTGCTGCCACAACGACTGGGTCCGGCTGTAGCGGTGGGGTTGGAACACCGCGATCACCCGTTGCCACCCGCCGTCCTGGGCGGCGCCCAACATGGCCTTGACCTCGCTGGGGAGATGGGCGTAGTCGTCGACGAAGGTGACCCCGTTGGCCTCGCCCCGGAACTCGTACCGGCGGGCGACGCCGGCGAAGCGGGCGAGGGCCCGGGCGGCGGCGTCGAACGGAACTCCGGCGGCCAGCGCCGCCACGGTGGCCACCGCGGCGTTGCGGGCGTTGTGGAGACCGGGAATGGGGATGGCCAGATGTCCGAGCGGTGCCCCCGATCCATCCAGCAGATCGAAGGAGATCGAGCTTCGGGACGGATCGAGGTTGACCATCCTCCGGCTGCAGTCGGCGGCGACACCGACGGTGTCGCCGCGGTGTCGCCGGCCGATCTCGGAAGCCACCGGGTCGTCCCCTCCCACCACCGGCGGCATCGACGCATGGGCGACGAACTCCTCGAACGCGGTCTTCACCCCCTCGAAGGAGCCGTAGTGGTCGAGATGGTCGGCCTCCACGTTGGTGACGACGGCGATCTCGGGTTGCAGCGCCAGGAAGGTCCCGTCACTCTCGTCGGCTTCCACCACCAACCAGTCCCCGTCGTCCCAGACCGCGTTGGTTCCGATCTCGTTCACTTCGCCGCCGACGATGAACGATGGACGCACCCCTGCCTCCACCAGGATCAGGGCGAGCATGGAGGCGGTGGTGGTCTTCCCATGGGTACCGGCCACCGCCAGGCATCGCCGGAGCGCGGCGATGGCGGCCAGCGCCTCGGCCCGGCGGTAGACCGGGATCCCCCGGCGGACCGCCTCGGCGACTTCGGGATTGCGGTCGTTCACCGCCGACGACCGGGTGACCAGGTCGGCGTCGCCCAGGTTGGCGGCCTGGTGGCCAACCGCCACCGCAATCCCCGCCGCCCGCAACCGCTCGGTGACCGACGAGTCCTTGAGATCGCTTCCTGTCACCGTGTGCCCCATGGCGGCCAGCACCATGGCGATCGCGCTCATCCCGGCACCCCCGATTCCCACCACGTGGATGGACACCGGTCGGGAGAGATCCAGGCCGGGGGTAATCGTCATGGAGCCACCTTTCGTTGTCGAGGTCGCCGGGCGTGGTCCTCGACCACCTGCGCACCGGCATCAGCGGCGTCGGGGCGACCGAGCGAGCGGGCCGAGCGTCCCATGGCGTCAAGGGCGTCGGGGTCGGACAGCAACCCGTCGAGGATGGCGGCCAGCCGGGGTGGGTCACAGTCGATGTCGGGGAGCAGCACCGCCCCGCCGGCCTGCTCGAGCACCCGGGCGTTGGCCGTCTGGTGGTCGCCCGGGGCGCCGGGCAACGGGACCAGCACCGACGGCACCCCGGCCGCGGCCAGCTCGGCGACGGTCATGGCCCCCGCCCGGCAGACGACGACGTCGGCCGCCGAGTAGACGGTGGCCATCCGCTCCTCATAGGGGACCCGCCGCACCGGTCCCGGCGGCCCGGCGGCCGGGGCGGCGGCCTCGACCGCCTCCCAGTCACGTCGCCCCACGATGTGGTAGATCGACCGGTCCTCCCGGGACCGCCATTGCTCGGCCAGCCCCAGCACCGCATCGTTGATGCGGCGAGCCCCGAGAGACCCACCGAAAACCACCACGGTGGCCCGGTCCATCGGCAGGCCGAGGACCCGCCGAGCTGCCCGGCGATCGTCCTCCGAACGTCCGGCGGCGGCGATCTCGGGCCGGACCGGGGTTCCGGTCACCACCGCCCGGGGGAGGTGGGTGCCGGTCCATCCCACCGCGCTGGCCCGGGCGAAGCGTCCCAACAGCCGATTGGCCACCCCCGGAGCGGCGTCCACATTGACCAGCACCAGCGGCACCCCCCACACCAATGCGCCCAAGGAGGCGGGCAGGCTGGCGTAGCCCCCCACCGACACCACCACCTCGGGCCGGCGCCGGGCCACCAGCCCGAGGGCGACGATCACCGCCACCCCGAGACCGGCCAGCGCCCCCAGGTTCTGGGCGATCACCCGGGGCTGCAAGCTGCGACTGATACCCCGCCCGGGCAGCAGGGTGAAGGGAAACCCCCTCCCGTCGAGGGCGATCCGGTCCTGACCCCGGCGGGATCCCACGAATTCGATGGTGGCCCGGTCGTGGCCCTTGGCGACCAGCGACTCGGCGATGGCCAGCGCCGGCTGGAGATGACCGGCGGTTCCGCCCCCCGCCATCAGTGCGAACCGCCGCACCATCAGGCCGAGGGGGGGCGCCGGGTCGGGCGCGCCGCGGGCCGCGGCAGTCGCTCGTGCCCGGCGATGTTCAACAGCATGCCCACCGCGGCCAGCGAGATCACCAACGACGATCCACCGAACGACACGAACGGGAGTGGGATGCCGGTCACCGGGAGAACCCCGATGACCGCCCCGATGTTGATCAGGCACTGACTGGTGATCCAGACGGTGATGCCGATGGCCATCAGGCTCCCGAACCGGTCGGGTGCCCGGGTGGCGGCCCGCAGTCCGTACCAGGCGAACAGGAAGAACAGACCGAGGAGCGCGACGGCGCCCACCAGGCCGAGCTCCTCTCCCACCACCGAGAAGATGAAGTCGGTGTGGGCGTTGGGAAGCAGCCCCCACTTCTGGCGTCCGCCGCCCAGCCCGAGGCCGAACAGATGCCCGGAGCCGAGGCCGATCAGGGACTGCCAGACCTGGTAGCCGGAACCGGAATGATTCGCCCCCGGGTTCAGGAAGGAGAGGATCCGGTCCCGACGGTAGGGGTCGGCCAGGCCCACCACCACCGCCAACACCGCGAAGGCCATCAGTATCTTGAGGATCGGCCTCACCGGCACCCCGCCCATGAACAGCATGCCGAAGGCCACGCAACACAGGACCAGGGCGGTCCCCATGTCCGGCTGCTTCAGGATCAGGAGCGAGGAGATCCCGAGAATGACCAGCACCGGGAGGATCACCGATTTTGCGTCCGCGGTCCTGTCCACCCGCCGGGTGAGGAGATCGGCGACGAAGACGACGAGGGCGAGCTTCATCAACTCGGAGGGCTGGAGGCGGAACTGCCCGAAGCCGATCCACCGTGACGAGCCACCCGAGGTGACGCCCAACCCGGGCATCAACACCATCACCAACATTCCCATGGTCCCGATCAACAGGGGAACCCGGACCTTCCGCCACTTGCGGTAGTCGATCCTCGAGAAGGCCAGCAGCGCCACCAGACCGAGGCCCATCCACATCACCTGCCGGAGGAAGATCCCCCATGTCGATCCGTAGAGGCTCATCGAGATGACCGGCGACGCCGAGCCCACCATGACCAGGCCGAACACGCACAACACCCCCACCAGCACCATGAGGCAGGTGGCGGTGGGGACCCGGGCCAGACGGGAAGGGGCGGAGGCCGGGTGGGAGGTCGCGCTGGCGGCCCGCCGCGGCGCCGGACGGGTCCGGGTCGGGCTGGACGGATGCCGTCGGCGAGTGGCGGTGCGCTGGGTTGCCGTCCGGGACGGTGTTCGGGCGTGCGAGGTGTCAACCATGGGCACCACCAGCTTCGCTTAGGCCGGCACCCAGGTGGTGGAACCCCGGTGCCGTCGGCTTCCCGATCACGTCGACACCATCATCCGGCCAGCTTGGAGACGGAGAGAAAGTCGGCGTAGAACAGGCCCAGCCCACCGGCGGCACAGAGGCCGGCCAGAATCCAGAACCGGATGATGACGGTCGTCTCCGGCCACCCCAGCAGCTCGAAGTGGTGATGGAGCGGGGCCATCAGGAACACCCGCCGGTGGAAGACCCGGAAGCTGATCACCTGGATCACCACCGACAGGGTCACGACGACGAACAGGCCACCGATGATGGGAAGCAACAGGTCGAGGTTCATCAACAGGCAGAGGGCGGCCAGCCCGGATCCGATCGACAGGGACCCGGTGTCCCCCATGAAGATCCGGGCCGGGGCGGCATTCCACCACAGGAAGCCCAGGCAGGCGCCGGCCATGGCCACCGAGGTGAGGGCCAGGTCGAGGGCGTCGGGGACGTGGTAGATGCCGAAGTGGCGGTACTGCCAGTAACCGATGACCGCCAGGGTGGCGAACCCGAAGGTCGCCGACCCGGCGGCCAGCCCGTCGAGGCCGTCGGTCAGGTTCACCGCGTTGGCGGTGGCGGCGATGATCACCGTCGCCCAGACCACCCACAGTGCGGTGCCGAGATGGATCCCCAGTGAGTCGTAGCGGGTGAAGGACAGGTTGGTCGAGACGTGGGCCCAGTACACCGACAGCAGGGCGAACCCGAGGCCGAGCGCGATCTGGGCGCCGAACTTGGCCCGCTTGTTCAAACCGAGGCTGCGACGGTGGCGGACCTTGATCCAGTCGTCGGCGAACCCGATCAGGGACGCGCCCAGCACCGTCAGCAACACCAGGATCCCCGAGGGGGAGACATGGGTGCCGGGGATGGACCGGGCGGCCAGGTACCCGATGATGAGGGCGATGACGATACCGATGCCGCCCATGGTGGGAGTGCCGGCTTTGGCGATGTGGACCTGGGGGCCGTCTTCCCGGATCTGCTGTCCGATGTTGTTCTTGATCAACCAACCCATGAGGACCGGGGTGATGAGCGCGGCCACCACCAAGGCCACCCCGCCCGAGGTCATCAGCGAGATCATCGACGGTTCCCGGCGTCGAGGGCGGCCAGGGCCCGGCGGGCCTCGGCCCGGTCGTCGAAGGGGACCACCGAGGCGCCCAGCTCCTGGGTGGCCTCGTGACCCTTCCCGGCCAGCACGACCACGTCACCGGGCCGGGCCAGGGACAGCGCCCGGGCGATCGCCGTCGACCGGTCCGGATCGGACACCAGCTCGACCCCGGGGCCGATACCGGCACGGACCTGGGCCATGATCTCGAGGGGGTCCTCCGAACGCGGGTTGTCGGAGGTGAGCACCACCACGTCGGCCAGCCGGCCGGCCACCTCCCCCATCATCGGACGCTTCTCGGGATCGCGGTCGCCCCCGGCCCCGAACATGCACACCACTCTGCCCGATCCCGCCATCCGGCCCGCGGAGCCCAACGCGGCCTCGAGCCCGGCCGGGGTGTGGGCAAAGTCGACCAGCACCGCGAACGGCGGCCCCGGTGTCACCACCTCCATACGGCCCGGCGGCGGGGTCACCGAGGTGAGGCCGGCGACGATGGCCGGCTCCTCGATGCCCAGCCCGGTGGCGATGGCCGCGGCCATCAGGGCGTTGTCGACGTTGAAGACTCCTGACAGCGGCATGGTCACCGGATGCCCGCGCCAGCGGAAGGATGACGAGCCGACGGTGAGCACCAGGTCGGAGGCGTCCGACCGGCGGACCTCGGCCACCGGAACGCCGGCCAGCTGTCCGGCCAGGCGCGCCCCCCAGGGGTCGTCCAGGTTGACCACGGCCAACCGGGTCCGCTCGGGGACGAACAGGCTGGCCTTGGCGGCGAAGTACTCCTCCATTGAGTGGTGATGGTCGAGATGGTCATGGCTGAGGTTGGTGAAGGCGACGACGTCGAACACGATGCCGTCCACCCGGTGCTGGGTTAACGCGTGAGACGAGACCTCCATGGCCACCGCCTTCCGGCCATCCTGCCGGAAACCGGCCAAGGCGGCCTGGAGGTCGGGCGACTCGGGGGTGGTCCGCTCACCGGTGAGCGTGCCGATCACTCCGGCCGGCATGCCGGCTGCAGCGAGAATCGACAGTACCAGGTGGGTCACGGTGGTCTTGCCGTTGGTCCCGGTCACCCCGATCATGGCCAGCTGCCGGGACGGGTGCCCGAAGAAGGCACCGGAAATCTGGGCCATCGCCGGCCGGACCCGGCCTTCCGGCACCCGGATCTGGGGAACATCCAGGTCAAGGAACCGTTCGACCAACAGGACGGAGGTACCGGCCGCCACCGCGTCGGCGGCGAAGCGGTGCCCGTCGGTGGTCGTCCCGGGAACACAGCAGAACAGCGACCCGGCCCGGACCCGGCGGCTGTCGAAGGCGATCGAGGTCACCTCGACGTCCCCGGGGCTCCCCCGGGTCCCGGTCACCTCGACGCCGCCCAGCAACTCCTTCACTCGCATTCGACGGGCACTCGCACGCAATCCACGCGCGCTCCTCGAGGCCCCGCCAGCATCTACGCGCCTTCAGTCGCAGCTCCGGCCGGAACCGTCACCGTTCCGGTTCCCCCGACGGCTCCACTGGACGTCGACGTCGTCGCCGCGGCATTGGTGGGAATGCCATAGTGCTGCAGGGCATATTCCATGATGGTAGAGAATACCGGCGCCGCTACTGCCCCTCCGTAGATCGGCGTCGGCCGATCCAGCACCACCACCGCCGACAACACCGGGTTCTGGGCCGGCGCGAACCCCACGAACGAGCCGAAGAAGGCGCCGGGGATGTAGCCCAGATGGCGGGGATCCGGGATCTGGGCCGTCCCCGTCTTGCCGGCCACCGTGTAACCGTCGATGTTGGCCGCGGTTCCGGTGCCACCGGTCACCACTCCCTCCAGCATGGTGGTCAACTCGGCGGTGGTGGCCGGGTCGATCACCCGCCGGGAAGGCGAGGGTGCCGCCGCCGACACCGAGCCGCTGGACGAGACCGTCCCCCGGACCAGCCGGGGCTCGACCAGCACCCCCCCGTTGGCCACCGCGTTGTAGGCATCGAGGAGCTGCTGGGCGGTGACCGCATCATTCTGTCCGATGGGGGTCGAGCCGATCGAGCTGCCGGTCCAGGCGCTGGCCCCGGGGATCAGGCCTTCGGACTCGCCCGGGAAGTTGAGGCCGGTGGGCTTGCCGAAGCCCAGGGTGCTGATCTGGGACAGCAACCGGTTCTCGCCGAGGTCGCCGGCAATCTCAATGGTCCCGATGTTGGACGACTGGTCGAGGATGTCGGTTGCCGTCATCGTCTGGGTCCCGTGGGCCTCGGCGTCGTGGAAGGTATAGGTACCGATGGAGAGCGAGTTCGGGACCGAGAAGGTCTGGTTGGGGCTGATGACCTTGTTCTGCAGCGCCGAAGAGAAGGTGACCAGCTTGAACACCGATCCGGGCTCGTAGACCTGGGTGAGGGCGGTGTTCGACGGTGCCTCGGAGACGCCGGCGGGAAGGGTGTTGGCCTGGGAGGTGAGGGTGGCCCCCGACGATGGCTGGACCGGGTTCGAACCCGACGCCGCCACCGTTTGGGCGGCGGACGACGCCGACGAAGTGGGGTTGGGTCCCGATGTCGCCGACAGGTTCGCCATGGCGATGATGTCGCCGGTCTTCACGTCCATCACGATGGCGGTGCCGCCCACCGCGTGCGAGGCCAGCACTTCGGCTCCCAGGGCTTGCTCGGCCACATACTGGATCGACTCGTCGACGGTCAGCTCGATGCCCGTCCCGGCTTTCGACGAGGTGGACGACGTCCCGGTCGAGCCGGGCAGGGCCACCCCGTTGGGCGACTCCATCAGGTTCTTGGTCCCGGCCTTTCCGGCCAGCAATGACTGGTACTGGTACTCGAGCCCCGAGAGTCCCGACCCGTCGGCGCCGACCGTCCCGACCACCGGTTCGGCCAGTTGGCCGGAGGGTTGCACCCGCTGGGGTTCCGAGACCAGGTTGATGCCGGTCAGATTGAGGGCTGTCACTTTGGCGGCCACCGCATCCGATACCCGGTGGGCCAGGTACACGAAGCCCGAGTGCTGGGTCACCTCGGAGCGGAGCTGGGAGGCGGGGATGCCCAGGACCGGGGACAAGGACCCGGCCACCATCGCCGGGTCCTTGATGAGGAACGGGTCGGCCACCACCGTCTGCTTGGTCACCGATTCGGCCAGCACCTCACCATTCCGGTCATAGATCCCGCCCCGCAGGGCGGGGACGGTCACTGTCTGGGTCAGCTCGGCGCTGGACAACGAGGCGTAGTGCTGGTGGGAGAACTCCTGGACGACCACCAGGCGGAAGACCATGGCCACGAAGATCACCAACAGCAGGACCCGGAGCGCGCGCGTTCTCCGTCCCAGCAGGACGATGGGACTCACGGGGCCGACGATGTCGGGGACGTGGTGCCGGCCGCTGGTGCCGTATCGGGCACGGGCAGGGCCACATTCAAGGGAACGGAGGGGAGATCGACGATCTGGGTGGGGGCCACCATTCCCAGCTGCCGGGCCTCAGTGACCACGACCTGGGGAGCGGAGAGCTGGGCCACCGCCACCTGGAGCTGCTTCTCCTGGGTCAGCGCCGTCGCCGCCTGGCTCTGGGTGTGGGCCAAGCGGATCTGGCCCTGGGCCACCAGGTCGTCGGCGACCACCACCGAAAGCAGGCTCCCGATGATCAGCACCGAAGCCACCAGCACGGTGGGACGCCGGCGCGAGCGGTGCCGGGGCCGGGGCGCGGGCTCGAACAGCCGGAGCGGTGGCCGCCGCGGGGCAGGCTGGGGCCGGGCGGCGGGCCGGCGGGCGGCGGAGGATACCGGAGGCGGCATCAGGCCACCTCACCGTTGGCACCGTGGCCGACCGGTGCGACGGTCCGCTCGACGACCCGGAGACGGGCCGCTTCGGAACGGCGGTTCCGTTCGATCTCGTCCGGGGTGGGCCGCCGGGAGCCTCGGACCACCAGGCGGTATTCGGGGGTGGCACCACAGACGCAGGGGAGGCCGGGTGGGCAGGTGCAACCTCCGGTGGAGGCCGTGACGAACTTGGCCTTGACCAGGCGGTCTTCCCCGGAATGGTAGGAGATCACCACACAGCGCCCGCCGACCCGGAGCAGGCCGAGGGTGTCGTCCAGGGCCCGGTCGAGCTGGTCGAGCTCCTCGTTGACGGCGATGCGGATGGCCTGGAACACCCGGCGGGCGGGGTGCCCCCCGGTCCGGCGGGTGGCGGCGGGGATGGCGGTCCGCACCACGTCGGCCAGTTCCCCGGTGGTGGTGTGGGGACGGGAGGCGATGACGGCCCGGGCGATCCGCCGGGCGAACCGCCGCTCGCCGTTCTCGACGAACAACGCGGTCAGGGCATCCTCATCGAACTCGTTGACCACATCGGCGGCGGTACGGCCCGACGTCGGGTCCATCCGCATGTCCAGCGGCGCGTCGAGCCGATAGGAGAAGCCCCGCCCGGCCACATCCAGCTGGGGTGAGCTGACCCCGAGATCGAACAGCGCTCCCGACAGTCCCTGTTGATCGTCGGGGACGCCCCTCTCGGCCTGCAGGCGGTGGACCAGGTCGGCGACCTCGTCGAACCGGGCCCGGCGGACGATCGCCCGGTCACCGAAACGGGCCAGTTCGGGGGCGGCGGCGGCCACCGCGGTCGGGTCGCGGTCGATGCCGAGCACGCTCAGGTGCGGATGGGCGGCCAGGATGGCGGCGGCGTGGCCCGCACCCCCGAGCGTGGCGTCCACCACCAGGCCGGGGGGGACCGGGGCCAGCAGGTCGACCACCTCGGTGGCCATGACCGGTTGGTGGGGGAAGGCCTGGCTCATCTGCAGCCCCACGACCGGAGCGGCGCCCGGGGGTGGAGGACCCGAACGACCAGCGTGGAAGCAAGCGGAGGAGGATTCTTCCAGGGTTTCGGTCGAAGGGCTGCGGATGATCCAGACACGTTCAATGTGCACATCGGGTCGGGCGACCGCCGCCAAGGCCGCCTCATAGGGCGTCGGGCGGTGGTTGCCACCCTCGACGGCCGGCGGGCTCGTCGGGGCATGGAGGGCATGGAGGGCATGGAGGGAGACGTTGCGGAGGGCGAGGATCCGTGAGGTAGCCGACGTCCGGGCCGCCCTGACCTTCCGTGGTGTGCGGGCGCTCCCGGCCGGATGGGGGTTGCCGTCGTCGACCCGTCGGACCACCTGGAGGCGGGCCGCATCGGTCAGGTGTCGTCGCCCTCGGTGAGGAGTTGCTCCGCGGGCTGGACCTTCTCCTCCCAAGAGGCTGGGTTCCAGAGCTCCACCCGGTCGATCGCTCCATGGACCAAGACTTCCCCCTCCAAGCCGGCGAATGACCGGAGATGGGCCGGGATCGCCATCCGACCCTGTTTGTCCACTTCCACCTCGTGTGAAGTCGACGCCCACAACCGAGCCAGGTTGCGGTCGACCCGGCTCTCCGCTGCCCGACCCTGCATGGACTCCATCTGCTTCTCGAACTCGTCCGGCGGCCACAACGACAGACACCCGTCCTGGTACTGGGTCAGGAAGCCGCCGTGTTCGAAAGACAGGCGGAACTTCGCCGGAAGGATCACCCTCCCCTTGTCGTCGAGCGAATGCTCGTACCTTCCGAAAAACCGTGCCACTGGCGGTTGCTCCCACGATGCTCCTCGTAGTGCTCGGGGCCCGATTGTTCGGATCCCTCCCTTTCACACCACTTTCCACCACTTTACGCCCCTCACCCCCACCCGTCAACCACCACGGCTCCCCCGTCACCCAAATCGGGGGCGGGAGCCGCGGTGGGAGCGGCGGCGCTCCCGGCGGGGGGGACACCGATCGCGGTCGGAGACCAGGTCGGGGCCCCGCGGCGGTTGCCCGCCCGGCGGCGCGGCTCAGGCGCAGATCAGGCGCAGATCAGATTGAAAGAATTGGGGCTACGCCCCACCGACCGACGGCGGCGGCTACGACGGCAGCGCGGCGACCAGCGCGGCCACCACCGACGCCGATTCGAGTGCCGGGCGACCGGCGGCATCGGCCAGGTCGGCCGCACCGGTGACCGCGTCGGCCAGATCGGACCTCGCCGACTCCCGGTCGGACGGGGTCAGGTCCAGGACCTCGAGCAGGGCGGCGCCGTCCCAACGCCGGATACAGGCGCTGTGGAACCAGGCCCCCTCCCGGGTCCGGCGCTGGGAGATCCCCACCACCTTGCGCCCGTCGGCGGCCACCACCTCACCGGTCCCGACTCCGCCGAAGCAGACGAGCGACGACCACCGGGTGCAGGCGGTGAAACCGTCCCGGTGGGCACTCACCCCCCGACCCCCGAGCGATTCGAGGGCCCGGGTCCAGGCATCGCCGAGCCAGTCGAAGGCCCGCCCGACATCGTCGTTCCACCACGGGTCATCCCGGGGGACCCAGGCGTCGATCCACACCGGGTCGTCCGGCACCACCAGGACGGCTCCCCCACCCGACCGGCGCCGGACCACCTCGATCCCCCGGGCCTCGGCCCGCGCCCTGTCGACCACGGTTGGGGCCTGGGTGGACCCGAGGACGACCGCCGGCCCGGTCACCCGGCACACCGCCAACGCCCGTTGCGACGGGTCGGACTCGACGGCCGGCCACGACCGGTGGAGCACTCCGGCCGCGCCGGTCCTCTCCTCGATCGACCAGGTACTCCCCACCCTCACCGCTGCGTCAGGCGATCAGGGGCTCGGAGCGATCCACCCCGGGGCTCAGGTAGGTGTGCCAGTCGTCGCTGGCTCCGCCGCAGGAGGCCAGCAGCTGCACCCGGTGGTGGGGGGCGATCGGCGTGGCCCGGAGCACCATCCCGGCCTCGTGGGGCAGACGATCCTCCTTGCGGGTGTTGCACCGCCGGCACGCCGCCACCACGTTCTCCCAGGTGTGGGGGCCGCCCTTGCTGCGAGGGATCACATGGTCGAGATTCTCGGCCGCCGCCCCGCAGTACTGGCAGCGTGAGCCGTCACGGGCGAAGACGGTGCGACGATTGACGGCCACCCGGTACTGCCGGGGGATGTGCACGTAGCGCACCAACCGGACCACCGACGGCTCGGGGACGGTGACCTTCTCGGCTCGGAAGACCCGATCGGTGGTGTGCACCAATTCGGCTTTGGTCCCGAGGACCAGCAGCACCGCCCGCCGGGAGGAGACGATGCCCAGGGGCTCGAAGGTGGCGTTGAGGACCAGGGCGCGCCGGGAAGGTGACATGGGAGACCTGACCGGTTCGGGGTCGGGCGCGGTCCCCTCCCCCGCAGCCAACTTCGCCTCGAGCCTGGACCGTCGATTCACTAGTCGGAAATTAGCCGTGTCGGGCCCGCGATGGGCGATTCCCCCGATGGGCGCGGTGCGACCCACCGGCCGACCGGCACCACTCGAGGTAGGAGACCACATCCGTGACCTCGGGGTCGGCATCGGCGTGCCCGTAGGCGGTGACCATCCGGAACCTCCACAACCGGTTGCCGGGGAGCGGAAGGAACGGGCGTCTCCTCCACCATCCGGGGGCGGCCAACCGGAAGACGGCCCCCACCGCGGTCAGCCACAGGCTCGGTCGAACCAGCACCGCCGACAGCACCGTCATCACCGTGGCCGGCGAGGGAGCCGATGGCTCGACACTCATCCGGGCACCGCTGCCCGGGCCTGCCCCAACAGGGCGCGCCGGCCGACCGCCGCCGCCCCCACCAGTGGGCCGTCCGCCCCGAGCCCGGCCGGCACGATGCGGGTCCCCCGTGCATAGCTCAGCTTCGACCGGGCGTCGATCTCCTGCTGGGCGGCGGTGAAGAACGGCTCGCCGAACCCGAGAGCGACCGATCCGGCCACCACCGCCAGCTCGAGGTCCAACAGGTTCGCCACCGAGGCCACCGCCCGGCCTACCAGCGTGCCGGTTCTCCGTCGCACCTCGTCGCCGGCCTCGGCCGCCGGTCGGCCGGTGATAGCGGCGATGGAGGGTCCGGACGTCTCCGCCTCCAGGCAGCCGCGGGCTCCGCACACGCAGCGGCGACCCTCGGGTTCGACGATCAGGTGGCCGATGTGTCCGGCATTCCCGTGGGCCCCATCCAGTAAGCGACCGTCGAGCACGATGCCGCCACCCACTCCGGTGGACACCACCATGGCCAGATAGTCGGTGCGTCCCGCCGCCGCCCCTCGCCATCCCTCGCCCAGGGCGAGCGCTTTGGCGTCGTTGTCGACGACGGTCGGCAGCCGGACCAGGGCCTCGAGCCGGGGTTGGAGGGGAAACTCCCTCCATCCCGGGATGTTGAGCGGGGACACCGTGCGGCCACCCTTGGCCATCGGGCCCCCGCAACCGACCCCGCAGACGACCGGTGATGGCGATCCGGCCGGCAGGACCCGGTCGATGATCGATGACAGCGCGGCGAACACCGCCTCGGCATCGGGCTGTTGCGGGGTGTCGGTGTGGGCCTCGACCAGGATGGCCCCGCTCCCATCGACGAGGCCGACCGCCATCTTGGTCCCGCCCACGTCGACCGCGAGCGCCAGCAGGCGGTCAGGCAAGAATTCAGTCGTCGCGGTGGAGGCGACCGCGTATCCAGTCCCGCGGGTCGTGCACCACTGTCCCCATGTTCCGGCTGTGGATCGAACGGGAGATGTCATCGATCCCCGCCTTGCCCATGCGCCGGGCATTGTTGGCGAACACCACCGCGGAGAGGAACATGACGATGACGCCGATGAATCCGAGCGCCAGCGACCGTGAGAAGGTCAGCAACATGAACACGAAGCCGACCACGAACACCAGGGCCGACCAGATGCAGTACCGTCCGGCGTGCCGGTAGACGGTCTCCGAGCGCACCCGTTCCGCGAAGTCAGGATCCTCCTTGTAGAGGGACTCCTCCAGCTCGTGGAGAATTCGCTGTTCATGATCAGAGAGCGGCAAGAACCCCTCCCCTCCATCTCGCCATCGATCTTGTTGTCATCCTCGACTCCATGATCGCGCACCTCCGTGCCTAAAGCATCGCGCATCGGGACAAACGTTGACAATGCAGAGCTTATTGCCTCCCCGGATCGGCCGGAAGGGCCGGAAGTCCCCTATCTTCGGACGGTCCGGGGCGGCTTTCCCTCCACGTTGGGCTCGGCGGCCGGTCCCCAGGGGGCGTCCCCCCGCTGCCGGACCCGGAGCCCGTCGGCCCCCACCATCGAGGCCGAGCCCACCGATGCGTGGCCGTAGCGGGCCCGGATGCTGTCCACCGCGGCCGAAATGCCGCCCCAGGACTGTTGGAGGCGCTCGGCCTCCTCGCCGGCCCGCATCATCCGGGTGTCAGCTGCGCCATCACCCCCGAGGTCCCAGGAGAGCTGTTCGTTGCCTCCGGTGGCGCCGAAGCCCGACAGGCTGACGCCGAGCAGTCGCATCCCTTTCGAGACATCGACCGACTCGAGCAGGGCCGAGGCGATGGCCCCGATCGAGGGGGCGGAATCGATCGGGGTGATCATGGAATGAGACCGGGTGATCATGGTGAAGTCGCCGAACTTGATCTTCACGGTGATGGTGCGGGCCCCGAGACCGGACCCCCGGAGATGGGAGGCCGCGGCGTCGACGATGCGGGTCAAGTGGCCCTGGATGACGACCGGGTCCCAGAGGTCGGACGGGAAGGTCTCCTCGTGGCCGATGGACTTGGCCTTCTGGTCAGGGACGACCGGTCGGTCGTCCACCCCCCGGCACAGCTCGGCCAGGTGCGAGCCCTGGGCCTTGCCCAGCTGACGTTCGAGGCTGCCGGCGGGGAGGGAGGCGAGGTCGCCGACGGTCATGATCCCCAGCCCCTTGAGCCGGCGGGCCGACACCGGTCCCACCCCCCACAGGGCCTCGATGGGCAGGGGGTGGAGGAATTCGAGCTCCCGGCCCGGCTCGATGACCACGATCCCGGCCCCGGGGCGGATACCCGACCGGTCAGCCTTGGGCTTGGCCGCCTTTGAGGCCAGCTTGGCCAACAGCTTGCTGGAGGCCACCCCCACCGAGCAGGTGAGGTGGAGCTCGTCGGCCACCCGGGCCCGGATGTCCCGGGCGATCACCGGTCCGGGTCCGAGGAGCCGCACGGATCCGGTCACGTCGAGGAACGCCTCATCGATGGAGATCCCTTCGACCAACGGGGTCACCGTTTCGAGGATGCGGTGGAGCTTGGCGCTCTCCTCGCCGTAACGGTGGTGCCGGCCGTCGACGAAGACCGCGTCCGGGCAAAGTCGGCGGGCGACCGACGACGGCATGGCGGAGTGAACGCCGAACATGCGGGCCTCGTAGGTGCAGGCGGCCACCACCCCGCGGCCTCCCGAGCCCCCCACGATGACCGGGCGCCCGACCAGGGTGGGATCGTCCAACACCTCGACCGAGGCGAAGAACGCGTCCATGTCGACGTGCAGGATCACCCGGTCGTGCTCATCCACCGAGACGCAGCCTCCGGAAGCCCTCGGCGAAGGGGACCCCGGCGCTCCGGCCGGCGTCTTCCGCGGCCCCGTGCACCGCCGAGGTCGCCCACTCGGCGCCGTCGGAGAACTGGCTGCGGTGGCAGCCCACCGCCCGCACCTTCACCTCGACGGTATGGGAGATGTCGACCCACACGTCGGGCTCGAGGGTGCCGGACAGCAGGACGGTGGACACCTGATGGGCGGGTCCGGCGTCCGGGAAGTAGAGGGGCAGGGACGCGGCCGGGGCGACGGCGTCGAGCACCGCCCATCCGGTGACCCGGTGATCCCGGTGGTTGAAGTAGTCCTGTCCGAAGAAGACGGCGGTGGGATCGGGACAGAGCACGACGTCGGGCCGGACCCGGCGTACCACCGCCACCAGCGCCCGCTGCAGTCCCAGGTCGTCGCGGAGCTCCCCGTCCGGATGGTGGAGGGACTCCTGGCCGGCGAGCCCGATCAGCGACGCCGACTCGGCCGCCTCCGCCGCCCGCCGGCTGGCCAATTCCCGGGGCTCCACCGCCGGATCGGTCGAGCCTTTGTCCCCGTCGGTGCAGAGGAGGACATGGACCTCGCAGCCTTTGGCCGACCAGGCCGCCAGGGTGCCACCGCAGCCCACATCGGGATCGTCGGGATGGGCGTAGATGGCGAGTGCCCGGCCCGGGATCTCGTCCATGAGCTCGGGCACGCCTAGGACCCAGGCCGCTTGGGGGCGGTCGTCTTGGTCAGGAGCCCGACCTCACGCCGAAAATCGTCGACACCTTCGAAACCCTTGTACACGCTGGCGAACCGGAGATAGGCCACTTCGTCGACCACCCGCAGCCGTTCGAGCACGGCGAGACCGATCTGCTCGGTGGACGGCACCGTGCCGTCCTCCCGCAGGGCATCCTCCACCGACTGCGCCATCTCCTCGAGCTGTTTGTCCGAAACCGGGCGGTTTTTGGTGGCCGCCCGCAGCCCGTCGACCACCTTCATCCGGTCGAACGGCGCCCGCAGCCCGGAGCGCTTGACGACCATCATCGGAACTTCGTCGATCCTCTCGAACGTCGTGTACCGGTGGCCACATTCGTTGCACTCCCGCCGTCGCCGGGTCGCGTTGCCGTCTTCCGCCAAACGGGAGTCGATGACGCGATCATCGTCAGCCAGACACCAGGGACACAGCACGCACCGAGGATAGTGCTGCGGGCAACCGTCCCGGGCGAGGTCACCGGTGCAAATGCCCGTTGGTGGCCGTCAGGGAACCGAGATGCGTTCGCCGGGTTCCACCGTGTACGACCCGGTCTGCGAGGCCAAGGTGGCCACCAGAGGCCGGGGGTCGGCGGAGGGATCCACCGCCACCGCGATCGACCAGAGGGTGTCGCCGGGCTGCACCGTGTACGCGAGGGGATGGGTGGTCCCCGCCAGAGCGGGACCGGAGGCGTGGGAGTGACCTCCGGCCCCGCCCAGCGGAAGAGCGAGACCGATCACCAGCAGTCCGCTCACTGCCAGCAGGGTTCGGCGGAGCCTGACCGGAGCCGAGGGGCGGTGGCGGGCCCGGGGTACCCGGGCGGGATCGGGGATCAGGGCCAGCACCGGGCTCCCCCCGGGTTCGGACGGGCGGTCACCATCGATCCCCGCCGGGAAGCGGCGGCGGCCGCCATCCACCAGCTGGAGGGCGGCGCCTCCCCGGCTCCGGCGGTCCTCGACCCGGGTCAGCGGCGACGGGAAGGAGAGGGCGGCCACTAGCGGGCCTGCCCGGTTGCCGGGCGGCGGGCGGGGCCCCCCGGTATCGAACGTCTGTTCGTCATCTTCTCATCGAACCACGAACATCTGTTCGGTGTCAAGCCGTTTGTCGAACGGATGTTTGCTTTTTCGACCCTCCTGGGCTACCTTCTTGCAAACAGACGTTCGTCGCCCACGACGGGTAGCGCCGGCAAGGCAATCGGGGCGTGCGGACCACAGCGAGCAGGGGGAACCGTGGCCCAGGTACTCAGCGTCAAGCGCAAGCAGATACTGGACTGTATTTCCGAGTCACTCCGGGACCGCGGCTACCCACCCTCGGTTCGGGAGATCGGTGAGTCGGTGGGCCTGGCGTCCTCGTCGACCGTCCACGCCCACCTCGCGGTGCTGCAGCGGGAGGGGTACCTGAGACGGGACCCCACCAAGCCGCGGGCGATCGAGGTCCGGTTCGACCCGTCGTCCAAGGTGGTGATGGACTCGCGTCCGATTCGTCATGTCCCCCTGGTCGGCGACGTGGCCGCCGGCACCGGGGTGCTGGCCCAGGAGAATATCGAAGAGCTGTATCCACTGCCCGAGGACTTCACCGGGACCGGGTCGCTGTTCATGGTCAAGGTCCACGGCGACTCCATGGTCGACGACGGCATCGTCGACGGCGATTACGTCGTTGTCCGCCAGCAGCCCGAGGCCGAGAGGAACGAGATCGTGGTGGCCGGGATACCCGACGAGGAAGCCACGGTGAAGCGATTCTCCACCCGCGACGGGAAGGTGGTCCTCACCCCGTCCAACCAACACATGGCCCCCATGGAGTTCGACCCCGACCAGGTGACCATCTACGGCAAGGTCGTCACCGTCCTGCGTCGGCTGTAGCTCGACTCCCTCAGGGAGTGGGGCTGGCCGGCCCGATCGAGCTCATGTCCGGATAGCGGTCTCCGGACACCGCACCGGCCGGGAACACCTCCTCGATGGCGGCCAGGTCGGACGGCGTCAGCTCGACCTCGAGGGCAGCCACGTTCTCGACGAGATAGGTCCGCCGCTTGGTCCCGGGGATGGGGACCACGTCGTCCCCGCGGGACAGGACCCAGGCCAGGGCCAGCTGTCCCGGGGTGCAGCCCTTGGCCTCGGCCAGGGAACGGACCCGATCGACCAGGGCGATGTTCGTGTCGAAGCTGTCCCCTCGGAACCGGGGGAGGAATTTCCGGAAGTCGCCTTCGGGAAAGTCGTCGGGAGAGGTGATCTGTCCGGTGAGGAATCCGCGGCCGAGCGGGCTGTAGGCCACGATCCCGATGCCGAGTCTCCGGGCGGTGGCGACGACCCCGTCCTCCACGTCGCGACTCCAGAGTGACCACTCGCTCTGGAGGGCGGTGATCGGGTGGACGGCGCTGGCCCGCTGCAGCGTGTCGGACGAGGCCTCCGACAACCCGAGGTGGCGCACCTTCCCGTTCGCCACCAACTCGGCCATCGCCCCGACGGTCTCCTCGATCGGGACCCCGGGGTCGGTGCGATGCTGGTAGTAGAGATCGATGTGCTCCACCCCCAACCGGGTCAAGGAGGCGTCACACGCCTGGTGCACATAAGCGGCGTCCCCCCGGATCGCCCGGGCGGCGGGATCCCCGGTCCGCACGATGCCGAACTTGGTGGCCAGGACCACCTCGTCCCGACGGGTGGCGATGGCCCGGCCCACCAGCTCCTCGTTGGTGAAGGGCCCGTACATGTCGGCGGTGTCGAGCAGGGTCACCCCGAGGTCGAGGGCGGCGTTGATGGTGGCGATCGATTCGGCCTCATCGCCGGCCCCGTAGAACTCGGACATGCCCATGCACCCGAGGCCCTCGGCCGAGACCACCAGCCCGTCGGGGCCCAGTGTGCGTGTCGAACCTGGCATGGTTCGAACCTACCCGATCGGTGACTCCGTCCATTTCGGATTGCGCCCGAGGAACCCGATCAGCCGATCGATGGCCCACCGATCGTGATGGCGTTCGGTCGCCGGCGGCTGGACTACGAGTCAGTGGTGAGTACCCGTTCGAGCACCGCGGCGGCGTGATCCAGCTCACGCAGGCTCACGTGCTCTCCGGGAGTGTGGGCCAACAGCGGGTCGCCGGGCCCGAAGTTGGTCGCCGGGATCCCGTGGGCGGCGAAGGAGGCCACATCGGTCCAGCCCACCTTGGCCCGTGGCGCCGCCCCGGTGGCGGCCACCAGCCGCGACAGGTGCGGATTGCCGAGAGACGGTGGGGCCCCGGCCACCGCTTCGACCATCTCCCACGAGTCCTCCGGCTCGATGGTCTCATCGAGCAACAACCGCACCGAAGCCTCGGCCTCGGCGGCGTCCCGGTCGGGGGCGAACCGGTGATTGATCGTCAGCACCGCCCGGTCGGGGACCACGTTGTTGGCCACCCCACCCTCGACCAGCACCGCCTGGAGTTGTTCGGCATATTCGCAGCCGTCGATCACCACCCGGCGGCCCGGGTAGGCGGCGATGGCATCGAGCACCGGCCCCAGCCGGTGGATGGCGTTCCGGCCGGTGAACGGCCGGGCGGTATGGGCCCGCTCCCCGACCAGGGACACCTGGATCCGCATGGTCCCCTGGCAACCCGCCTCCACCACCCCACCGGTGGGCTCGCCCAGGATGGCGGCGTCGGCACCGAGCAGTTCGGGACGCCGTTGCCACAATTCCGCCAGGCCGCTGTCGCGGCGGGCCACCTCTTCGCAGGCATAGAAGCACCAGGTCACGTCCACTGCCGGCTCAGGGATGGTCCCGGCCAGATGGAGGAAGGTGGCCAATCCCCCCTTCATGTCCGCGGCGCCCAGACCGTAGAGGGTGTCGCCGTCGAGCCGCGGTTGGTCGTTCCCGGCCGTCGGGGGAACGGTGTCGAGGTGGCCGGCCAGGATCAGCCGGCTCGATCGGCCCAGGTCGGTCCGGGCCACCACGTTGTTGCCCAACCGCTCGACGCCGAGCCACGGGCACAAACGCAGCGCCGCCTCCACCGCGTCGGCCAACTGTCCCTCCTGATGGCTCAGCGACGGGATGGCCACCAGGGATGCGGTCAGGTCGAGGAGGTCGCTCGAAACCGCGCTGGTCACGCGGACACGCCGTGCTGGCGGAGAATGTCGTTCAGCTTCGCCTTGTCATGGCGCTGCCCCTCGGTCAGGCGCTTGATGACCAGCACGCAGGGCAAGAAGAACTCGCCTCCCGGGAACTCTCGGCGGCGCGAGGCCTGCACCGCCACGCACCACGGCGGGACGTGACCCCGGCTCAGCTCGTCGCCGGTGTCGGCATCGATCACCGGGATCGACGGGTTGAGAATCAACCCGGCCCCGAGCAGGGCGCCCCGACCGACCCGGGCGCCTTCGGTCAGCATGCACCGGCTCCCGACCATGACATCGTCCTCGATGATCACCGGTGCCGCCTGGGCCGGCTCCAGTACCCCGCCGATGCCGACGCCCCCCGAGAGGTGGACCCGTTCGCCGATCTGGGCGCACGAACCGACGGTGGCCCAGGTGTCCACCATGCTGTCGGCTCCGACCCGGGCACCGATGTTGACGTAGCTGGGCATGCAGATGACTCCGCGGTCGAGGAACGAGCCCCAACGAGCCGAAGCGCCGGGGACCACCCGCACCCCCGAGGCGGCGAAGTTGCGCTTGAGCGGCAGCTTGTCGGCGTACTCGAAGGGCCCGATCTCGATGGTCTCCATCGACCGGAGGCGGAACAACATCAGCACCGCCTGCTTCAGCCACTGGTGGACCACCACCCGGTCGGTGTCCGGATCCACTTCCGCGATCCGGGCCTCGCCCCGGTCGAGGAGCTCGATGGCCTCGGTCACCACCGCCAGCGCGTCGGTGTCGTCCGGGTTCAGCTCGGACACCCGGGTCCACAACTCCTCGATGCGGGACTGGAGATCGGCCATGGGATGAGACCCTACCTCCGGGGACCCGTGACTCCGTACCCCGACCTCGCCACTCAGCGCGGTGACAGGTCCCGGCCGGCCAACCGTTCCCCGACCAGCCGCAGGCGCTCCATCGATTGGACGACCGCCACCCGGACGAAGGCCGCCCCGTCTTCCCCGTAGAGGTCGCCGGGGCTGGTCAGCAGCCCGCCGGACAGAGCCAACTCCTCGGCCAGGCCCCAACCCCCGCCGGGGATGGAGCCGGGGACCGGCACCCAGAGGTAGAACCCGCCCGCCGGCATCGGGGTCGGGAGACCGGCGTCGCCCAGGACGCCACGCAGGTAGCCCAGTCGCTCCCGGTAGCGCTCCCGCTGCACCTCGACATGGCCATCGTCATCGAATGCCGCCGCCGCGGCCGCCTGCACCGGGCCGGGGACCATCAGCCCGGCGTGGCGCCGGACGTCGAGCAGGTAGCCGACGATCTCGGGATCCCCGGCGTAGAACCCGGCCCGGGCACCGGCCAGATTCGACCGCTTGGACAGCGAGTGCACGGCCACCACCCCGTCCACCCCGGTGGACAGGACGGTCCTCGGCGGGCCGTCCCAGGTGAACTCGGCGTAGCACTCGTCGGAGAAGATCGGGACCCGGTTATCCCGGCCCCACTGGGCCGCCGCCTCCATGTCGGTGAGCAGCCCGGTGGGGTTGGACGGGGAGTTGACCCACAACAGCAACGACCGGTCGCGGTCGGCCACCGCGATCGAATCGAGGTCGAGCCCGCCGCCCGGGAGCTCGGTGACCGGCACCGGGCGGCAGCCGCCCAGCTGCGCCCCCATCGCGTAGGTGGGATACGACACCGACGGGTAGAGGACGGTGTCCCGGTCGGGATGCCGGAGCCGGAGGTACTGGGCGGTCGACGCCACCATCTCCTTGGTCCCCACACAGGCGGCCAGCTCGTGGTCCGCATCGATGGTCACCCCGAAGCGCCGGGACAGCCAACCCGCCGCGGCCCGGCGGTAGGCGACCGAGCCGTTGGAGGCCGGATAGCCACGCTCGGATCCCGAGGTCGCCAGCGCCTCGATGACCGCGTCGGGCGGTGGGTCGTTGGGTGTGCCGATCGAGCAGTCGACGATCCCGGCACTCCCTTCGGCCTCATCGCCAAAACGCTCGACGGCCCGTTTCCGCACCGCGGCCAACCGGTCATAGGGATAGGGCGGCGGGGTGAAGCCGACGGCAACGCCGGGGGTGACGATGCTCATGAGGCAGCGAACTCCCGGAAGCGGGCCTTGCCGACATCGTCCAGCACCACATGCAGCCGGGTGGCGTCGTCGTCGTTCTCCTCGCTGACGATCTCCCCTTCGCGATGGACGGCGGCCAGCACGTCGCCCCGCGCCCAGGGAATCACCAGTTCCACCACCCGGCTCCCGACCCGGAGGCGGTCACTGATGGCCATCAACAGATCGCCGATCCCCTCGCCGGTCCGGGCGGAAACCATGACCGATCCCGGGTGGGCGTCCATCAGTCGCCGGCTTTCCTCGACCGCCTCCTCGCCGAGGGCAACCACCGCGTCCATCTTGTTCACCACCAGCAGCTCCTGGATCCCGTCGGCCCCGATTTCGGCCAGCACCGACCGGACGGCGCCGATCTGCCCTTCGAGGTCGGGGGCCGGCCCGTCCACCACGTGGACGATGAGATCCGATTCGGCCACCACCTCGAGGGTGGAGCGGAACGCCTCCACCACCTGGTGGGGCAGCTTGCGGACGAACCCGACGGTGTCGGTGAGCAGGACGGTCTCGCCCCCGGGCAGGGCCAGCTGGCGGGTCCTCGGGTCGAGGGTGGAGAACAGCCGGTTCTCCACCAGCACATCGCTGCCACACAGCCGGTTGAGGAGGGTCGACTTGCCGGCGTTGGTGTACCCGACCAGCGACACCGTGCGCTGCCTCGACCGGGCTCGCCCCTTGCGCTGGGTGCGGCGGGTTCGCTCCAGTTGGCGGAGATCGGACTCGAGCCTGGTCATCCGGCGCACCAGGCGCCGGCGGTCCACTTCCAGCTGGGTCTCGCCCGGGCCCCGGGTGCCGATCCCGCCGGCCTGCTGGCTGAAGGCGGTGCCCCGGCCACGCAGGCGCGGCAGCCGGTACCGGAGCAGGGCCAGCTCCACCTGGGCACGGCCTTCGGGAGTTCGGGCGTTCTGGGCGAAGATGTCGAGGATCACCGCGGTCCGGTCGATGGCCGTCCGGCCCAGGATCTTCTCGAGGTTCCTTTGCTGGGCCGGGCTCAGATCGTCATCGAACACGACGGTGTCGGCGTCGACGGCCAGGCAGATGGAGAGGAGCTCCTCGGCCTTGCCCTTCCCCACGTAGGTGGCGGGGTCGGGGGTGGCGCGCCGCTGGATGACCCGGTCCATCACATCGGCGCCGGCGGTGGACACCAACCGGGCGAGCTCATCGAGGCCGGCCTCGGCCGCGGCCAGCGTGGTGTGGGGGAACACCACCCCGACCAGCACGATGCGCTCCCGGAAGGCCCGGGAGATGAGGGTGTCGGTGAACGCCGAATCGGTAGGGGTCATCGGTGAGCCGCGCCCAGCACATTCGAGGGGACGGCCTCGATGTCAGCCACCTTGCGGACCGGTCCGGCCAGCCGGATCCCGTCGGAGTCCAGGGTCACCCGGAGGGTGCCGCCCGGATTGTGCACCCGGACCTGATCACCGACCAGACCCCAACTCCGGGCGGCGGCCGCGGCTGCGCAGCTCCCGGTCCCGCAGGCCTGGGTTTCCCCCACCCCCCGCTCCCACACCCGGAGGGTCAGGTCCTCGGGGGTGGGTCCCACCGAGATGAACTCGACATTGATGCCGCCGGGGTGCACCCCCTGGAGCCGGCTCCCGATCTCGGCCACGTCCACTCCGGCCGGGTCGGGGCCGAGCAGCACCAGATGGGGATTGCCCATGTCGACCGTCCGGGCCCGTCGATCGGCGAACTGCTGGGGCTGATCCGGGCCCAGTTCCGCCTTCCCCATGTCCACTGACGCCTCCGCCTCCCCGAAGGCGTCCCCGGTGCGGTAGTCGACGGTCCGGACACCGCCCAGCGTCCACACGCTGAACTCGGGGGGAGTCACCAGGCCGGCATCCACCGCCGCCTGGGCCAGGCAGCGGATCCCGTTGCCGCTCATCTCCGCCTCGGTGCCGTCGGCGTTGTGGAGGTCCATGGACAGGTCGGCACCGTCACGGCCGGCCATCACCCTGATGACCCCGTCGGCACCGATGCCGAAGCGCCGGTCGCACAGGGCGCGCACCAACTCCGGGGCCATCCGGCGCCGGTCCTCGACGTCGATCACGACCAGGAAGTCGTTTCCGGCGCCATGATGCTTGGTCAGCTGGAGTGTTCGCATGTTGTTCTCTGGGTTGGCTCGCACGGCCGGAGTCAGTCTCCCACCGTCCCGGCCGGACCGGGCGGCAACGGGGTGGGACTGAACAGGCCGGCGATCCGGTCGGTCCGGGCGGTCCCGTCCTCGTCCGGTTCCAACCACACGATACGGGGATCCCGCCGGAACCAGGCCCACTGCCGACGGGCGAAGGCCCGGGTCCGACGCACCGCCTCGGCCACCGCCTCGGCCAACGGGACCCCTTCCTCCAGGTGGGAGAGCAACTCGCGGTACCCGAGGGCCTGCCGGGCGGTACGGGACAACCCGGCGGGCGACTCGGCCAGGGCCCGCACTTCGCCGAGAAACCCGAGGTCCATCATGGCACCGAACCGCTCGGCGATCCGCCGGTCGGAAACCTCGGGGTCATAGGGCACCCCCACCAGGGCCACCCGGCTGGGGGGATACGCCTCCAGCCCCGGCCCGAACGACGAGAACGGCCGGCCCGATCCGACCGACACCTCCAGTGCCCGGATCAGGCGGCGCCGGTTGGTGGGCTCCAGGCGGCCGGCCGCCACCGGGTCGAGCGACGACAACCGGGTGTGGAGGGCGGCCAGCGCCGAGCGCCGGCCGGGGCTCCCCTCCGGTCCACTGGCTTCCAGCTCCTCGCTGAGCCGGGCCGCCACCTCCGGGAAGCGACCGGGGAACGACAGGTCGTCGACCACCGAACGGAGATAGAGACCGGTCCCCCCGACCAGCAGCGCCCGGTGGCCCCGGGCCGAGATGTCGGCCAACGCGGCGCGGGCGGCGGTCTGAAACTGCTGCACGGTGAACTCCTCGGAGGGATCCACCAGGTCGATCAAGTGGTAGCCGACCCGGGCCCGGACCGACGGCGGCGGCTTGGCGGTGCCGATGTCCATCCCCCGGTACACGGCCATCGAGTCGACCGACAGCAGTTCGATCGGGAGCCCGGGTCGGACCCCGCCGGCATCCGGCCGCCGCGATGCCTCGGCCACCGCCACCGCCAGCTCCGACTTTCCCGAGGCGGTGGGACCGACCAGGGCCACCGTGGCCGGCATCGCCGACGTGGCCACCCGGGCCGGTCGGCCCGAGGAATGCTCAGCCGGCAACGACGGGGATGAGGGTGCGGTGACGGGGCGGAGCCGTCACCTCGACGAGCTCGCCCAGGAGATGGTGGCGGGCCGAGCCGGTCACGGCCACGTCGGCGAAGGAACCGATCGCCACCCGGGTCCCGTCGACCGGCTCGAAGTGGACCAGCTTGTTCTGCCCGGTCCGACCGGTGGTGACCGACGGGTCCCGTTTGGAGGGGCCCTCCACCAGTACCTCCTCGACCTTGCCGACGCGGGCCTGGTGCCGGAGGAGGGCGGAGCGCTCGACCACCGCCCGGAGCCGCTCCATGCGTTCGGCCGCCACCTCGGTCGGGACGAACCGGTCGGGCATGGCGGCGGCCCGGGTGCCCGGCCGCGGGGAGAAGACGAATGTATAGGCGCTGTCGTAGTTGGCCACCGCGGCGACTTCGAGGGTGCGCTCGAAGTCATCTTCGGTCTCACCCGGGAAGCCGACGATGAGATCGGTGCTCACCGCCAAATCGGGGATGGCGGCCCGGGCGTCGGACAGGCGGGCCAGGTACCGTTCGGCGGTGTACCCACGGCGCATGGCGGCCAGGGTGGCATCACTGCCGGCCTGGAGGGGAAGGTGGAGGTGATCGCAGACCTCGGGGGTCTCGGCCATGGCCGCGATCGTCTCCGGTCGGAGGTCCTTCGGGTGGGGGCTGGTGAAGCGAACCCGGCGGATGCCTTCGACCGCGCCGACCGAGCGCAGGAGATCGGCGAACAGCGGGGCCCGGCGGGTGATGTCCCGCCCGTAGGAGTTGACGTTCTGGCCCAACAGGGTGACCTCGGACACCCCGCGGTCGGCCAGGGTCCGGACTTCGCCGACCACGTCCTCCATGGTCCGGGACACCTCGCCGCCCCGCACCGACGGAACGATGCAAAAGGCGCAGGAGTTGTTGCAGCCCATCTGGATGGTCACCCAGGCCGCATACGGGAGGTCACGCACCGCGCCGACGGCGGCCGCCTGCTGTCCCCCACCCGAGTCGCCGCCGTCGGGCACCGGTTCGTCGAGGATCTCCACGATCGGGCCGGAGTCGGCCGCCCGACGGAGCAGGGCGGGGGCATTGGCCAGGTTGTGGGTGCCGAACACCACATCGACGTGGCCGGCCCGCTCCCGGATCCGCTCCCGGTCCATCTGGGCCAGGCATCCGCCCACCGCGATCTGCATGTCCGGGCGGCTCTCCCGCAGGGTCTTGAGGTTGCCCAGATGTCCGTAGAACTTGTTGTCGGCATTCTCACGGATGCAACAGGTGTTGAACACCACCACGTCGGCGGACTCGAGGTCGGGAGTCGACACCAGCCCGTCGGCGGTGAGGAGCCCGGCCAGCCGCTCGGAGTCGTGATCGTTCATCTGGCAGCCGAACGTCTGGATGTGGAACGTGCGCGGGCTGGATGCCTCCCCCCGGGTGCCTGAAGTCATCTCCCCATGGTACGGCCACTCTTGGCCACCCCTGGATTCGACGCCTCCTACGGGTGCGACGCCTCCACCACGGTGTGGATGCCCCCTCTGACCAGCCAGTCGGTGGTCACCGTCATGGTGCGGGGGGCAATGGCGGCCACCAGGTCGTCGAGGATCCGATTGGTCACATCCTCGTGGAAGGCGCCCTCGTCCCGGTAGCTCCACAGGTAGAGCTTGAGCGATTTGAGCTCGACGATCGACTCGCCGGGCACATACGACACCTTCACCGTGGCGAAGTCGGGCTGCCCGGTCATCGGGCACACACAGGTGAACTCCGGGGTCTCGCAGCGAACCAGGTACTCCCGGCCGGGGTGGGGGTTGTCAATGGCCAGGAGTTCTTTCGACGGGCTCGAGGGCATGGCCACGACTCTAGAGCGATCGCCAATGAGCCACCGCCGCTGGTCACCGGGCGGGAACGGCAGAGACGGATCAGCCGGACAGGGTCGGAGCGTGCCTAGCTGTCGCCGTCGAAGTCGAACAGCCGGCTGCCGCGCGGGGACTTCGGAGCAGCCACCGGATCACCACCACTGCCGGCCTCGACCCCGCCGCCACCGGCGGACCACGACGGTTGGCGGTCGCGCCAGAAGTCGTCGGTCCCGTCCCGGTCGACGATCAACCCGTGCATGTCCGGCCCCAGGAGGAGGACCTTCCCCGGCACCTCGGTGTCGGCCATGGCTTCCTTGGCCGCCTGCTGGACCTTGGCCCCGTCGGCGCCCCGGCAGATGCCGAGGAGTGACGGTCCCGCCCCCGACCAGCAGGTGGCCAGTGCTCCCCCGGCCGAGAGCCGGGACAGGAGAATCGGTGCCGCCGGGAACAGGGGGCTCCGGAAATCCTGGTGCAACCGGTCTTCGGTGGCCTCCTTCAGCAGCACCCGGCTGTCGGCCAAGCCGGCGATCAGCAGGGCCAGCCGGGACAGATTGAAGGCGGCGTTTTCGCGGGTGACCTCGTTGGGGAGCGCCAGTCGGGCCTTGGAGGTCGACAGGACGAGGTCGGGGACGATGACCACGAAGACCAGGCTCACGTCGAGGGTGAGGCGCACCACCCGGACCGCACCCTTCACCATGGCCGCGGCCACCAGGCCGCCGACCACCGATGCCGCCGCGTTGTCGGGGTGCCCGTCCATGTAGGCGGCCACCGCCAGCGGATCCTTGGAGCCGGCCGCCGCGGCTGCCGCCGCGGCCAGCGCGGCCGAGGAACCGAGCCCGCGTCCGATGGGAATCTCCGAGCGCACGGTGATGGCCAGCCGGTCGGTTCCGGCCACGTCGATGGCCACCCGAGCGGCCAGATGCGACGGGTCGTCATCGGTCATGCCAGCCCCTTCGCCCACCGACCGGACGATCAGCTTGGACGCCTTCTCCACCTCGACCTCGACGTACTGGTCGAGGGCGACGGCCAGCGTGTCGAAACCGGGGCCGAGGTTGGCCGAAGAGGCGGGGGCTCGTGCTCGCACGAATTCAGGGTACTCGTCGTATGCGGCGCGGGGCGGGACCAAGGTGACCGTCCGGTGACCAACGTGCGAACGACTGATCCCTACCTGTGGGTCAGGCGCCACCACAGCGACGGCTCCGGCACCGCCTGGGACAGACGGAGGGGCACCGACTCGGACTCGGTGCCGAGCGCGTAGGAGACGGTGCCCACCCGGGCCCCGGTTCGCCCGTGGGAGGGCACCGCCAGCGAGTGGCTGGCGACAATGGTCTGGCCCGGCCACGCCAGCAGGCTGGCATCCTTGGAGGTGACCACCGCCACCTGGTGCCTCACTCCTCCCCAGGTGGAGATGGCGGTGCCCACCACCTTGCCGGCCGCGGCGACCGGGACCGGGACCACCGTCCGCTCGGTGGCCGTCAACAGGGTCTCGGCCACCGGCCGGGTGAACTTCTCCGGATCGGGCACGTAGAACTCGTCAGGCGGGATGGTAGTGGTTGGGGGAGGCGGGGCGGTGGTGGTGGGCGGCGGCGGGGGCGCACCCGGTGTGGTGGTGGTGGTCGTGGTCGTCGTGGTGGTGGTGGGCGGAGGGATGCCCGCCGGCACCGGCTGTCCGATCACCGCGATCAGCACCACCGCGGTCTTGCCGTCGATGACCCGTCGGCCGGCCAGCACCATGCAGCCCCCGGCCTTCGAGGTGTACCCCG